>Ga0222655_1000903_pt1 | contig 11396 bp, 15 predicted proteins | sample AntAcemetagen423_FD_179857 | JGI IMG/M metagenome (GOLD analysis project Ga0222655, IMG submission 179857) | Saline water microbial communities from Ace Lake, Antarctica - #423 | ecosystem: Environmental > Aquatic > Non-marine Saline and Alkaline > Saline | place: Antarctica: Ace Lake... | reverse complement strand
TCCTATGACAGTAGTATGATAGTACTACGTGATAGTACCTACACTGCGTAGGTGCTGCCGTACCACAGGCTGATGCTGCCGTACCACAGGCTGATGCTGCCGTACCACAATGTTATGCGCTAAAGCTAACATTATATTTAGGTTCTGCACGTAAGCTACTGTAATCCTTAGTAATAGTCCTATTATTATATTATTATGCGATTTTAGAGCGCCTCCCCGTAAGCATAAGACCCTTTACCCCCTCTCGCATAATCCAGTCTAAGCCTGCTTGTGAAACTTCAACGTGCTATTCTCTTTTTAACGTAATAATATAATAATAGACAAAAAACAACTTACATCCATTGATTCCATTGGCTTTTTTCTGAATCACATTATTATGCGCCCTCGTAATAATCGTATAATAATACCCCTCCACATATAACAATAGCTCCCCGACTTGACAAAGTTTATTTAATGTGATACAATATACTTACACAATGGGAATTCGCCTGCGTGTAGATGTAACAATACCCAAGATAACCAACCTACATATTGTAGGTTCAGCAGGAGAATGACCTGGCGACATGCCGAGTATGCAGTAAGCAGTACCACGAGCAACGCAGAGCAGCAGGCTTTACTACTTGCTTAGTATGTGGAGAGCGTGACGCGCAGCAAGCCAGAACAGGTTGGTGCGTAGCACAAGAGTACAATAAGGGTGCATACCAGTTGGTCACTGACCCGCTCAACACCCTGAAGCAAACTAACCCAAAACGCACCACTTAAACCCAACCTACATATTGTAGGTTCAACAGGAGAACGACAATGAGAACTACTAAAAAGAAAGTGTATAAGTTTAGTGAGAAGTCCAGAACGAACCAGAGTGTGGCAGGAAAGCGCAGGTGGGACGCAATGACCCCCGAGCAACAGCAAGAGCAGATCGCGAAGCTGCAAGCCGCACGCCAACAGAAGAAGTTAGAATCGAAGCAGAACAACCCCTACATTTTTAACCCGTCTGTTGCGGAGCAAGGTTCGGTGGTAACGCCAAGGACGCTTGCGTTAGCGAAGCAGGAAACACCCATGCAGAAGAACCTAGAGATATTACGTGTGCGCGTAGGTAAACGCGTTGGGTTCGAGGTAAACACAGAGCAGGCAATAGAGTTTCTGGTAAACAAGTGGGGAGTGCAGGGGATATGAGCAAAGATAATAAGAAAGAAAACACTGGGCGCATGACCAAGTGGCGCACCGACAGCATCTACTCACCCAAAGACCTGAACCTGCACGACCCGCACGAGATGTACGCATGGGCTGACAATAAGCCTCGGTGGTTGATGCCCCTGCAAGTCTTGGGCTTTGTAGCTACGGGCGTAGGGCTAACAGTATGCCTTTACTACGCAACCGTAATTTTATTCTTACTATAGGAGAACGAGGCATGAAAAAAGGATTCAAGCTATACACCGACAGTATTCCTGCCGCAGATGATGTCACTGCTAATAGCAAAGAAGCCATAACGCTAGGTGAGCTGCTGGCAGAGTATGACTTAGGTGTGCTCAAGCGGTGGGCAGAAGAGCAACGCGCTACAGACGCAGCGCAAGAAGTACCAGAGAAACGCAACTAACCAACCTACATATTGTAGGTTCAACCAAGGAGAACAATTATGTTCGGAAATGTAACTGATCTACCAACCCTACTCTCGTATGCCGAAGCACTTAGTCATTACGAGGCGATCACCCCGATAAGGGGTAGCAAGAACCTGCGACCAATCTGTGACACGCATTGCGGCAGGCGCAAGAAGCACATGCAGATTATCAAGACCACGCACCCCAAAGCACTAGGTGCGGCGGCGATCCCCGAAGGTGCTATTGATGCGGTGGCTTGCAGATTGTACAACACTGACGTGATTACCTTCGTGTCGAACGGCGACATCATTATCGACAATGGAGGTTACGCAAGTAGTACCACGCATAGCTTCATCACGGGCATATTGGGCTACACCTACCACGCCCCCGCTATCCATGCGTTCTCTAAGGGGGGCAGTACTGTCATCGAGGTTCACCCGCCAAAAGGGAAGCGCCTTGTGAAGATGCAGGACGAGCCAATCGTTATACGCAAGGTGGATAACATACATGGCGTGGCTTTCGACTTCACAACAGGCACACCCACTCAAAAGGGCTACTACTTAAAGCGCGCACCGATGGGCATGAGGCGCAAAGAAGTGGAGCAGTTTACGAAGTTTGCTCTCGCGTGCGCCAAGATGGTTAACCCCGAGGACTATAGGAGACCGTGGAGCGGGAGAGAACCCGAAGCGGGGCAAGTGTATGCGGCGATGGCTGACAAAGAGCGATGGAACGACGCGCTTGAGTTTTTGCTACCCAAATGCGTAGACACAGGCAACAGTTGGGTAACCGGCAAGTACCAGTACCACCGCGACATTAAACCCAAAGAGGTTAAACACCTGATAGACGAGGTGCTTAAGTATATGTTCTGCGATGACTTGTTCGAGGAGCGGGTCACTAACAACCCGCTATCCAACGACAACGGCAAGTACATGGTAGGCGCGGGAGCACAGCTGATATGAAAACTATACTCAAAGCCAAGACCCAGACCCTTGTGACTACTGGAGAAGTATTAAGAGACACGAGGGGCAACCATTACTACCTGCGTGGGCTTCATAACAATAAGCTGCTCGTTGTTTCGATGGGCGGACGCAAGCTGCACATGACAGCTGCCCCCGAGCAGTTCGGCTGCTTCTTAGCGGGAGGTGCGTAATGGGATATAGAAGCGACGTGACAATTATCGCCTACCCAAGCAAGAGGCATACAGGCAAGTTCGCTATGCTAAAGCTGTATGTAGACGAGAACCTGCCCGACGAGTTCGAGGTGGTTGGGGAAGGCGATGCCCGATACCTGTACTGCAATATAGAGGGGGTTAAGTGGTACGAACACTACGACACGGTGCAGCAATACAACAAAGCGTTTAGTGAGTGGGACGGAATGTTTACTGACCCTGACCCTGACCCAACCCAAGAACATGAGTCTATGTTTCATTATGAGTTCATGCGAGTGGGTGAGGAGTACGAGGACGTGGAGTACCACTCCAGTTATGGGGCAGACCACAACCTCAACCTGAGCCGCGAAGTTTATATAGACCTTTGAAAGCTCACTTGACATTCTGTACCACAGTGTGGTACAATATAATTGTACGATAAAACTTTAACCTTAAAAACCAACCTACAATATGTAGGTTACCAACGGAGAACGACAATGAGTGAATCTTTGCTAAACGAGATGCGAACCGTAAACCACAAGCAAGCGGCTGCGCTTGTCCTCGCTAACCCCAACGTGCGCTATATGCTAAGAGGCGAACCCGGTGTAGGTAAATCAATGATTGCTGCTGCTATAGCACAGGCTACAGGCTACGCCCTGTCGATGGTTGATGTACCTAACCTAGACTTGGGTGACGTGGCAATGCCTGTAATCGACCACGAGAACAAGGTAACGCGCTATTACCCCAACGCACGGTTCGGGCTGACTACAGGAGAGGCTGTAGTGATATGCCTTGACGAGTTTACCAAGGGAGCCGACCCAGTAAAGAATATGCTTCACCCTATGTTAGAAGTATTTAGACCTAGACTAGGTGACCTAGATATTCCAGACGGTAGCATTATCTTTATGACAGGCAACATGGACACGGACGGTGTGGGCGATGGACTCGCGCAGCACACGAGGCAGCGTGTAGTCGAGCTTATAATGCGTAAACCTAACGCGACCGAGTGGTTGCAATGGGCGGCAGCTAATGGGATTCACCCTGTTGTTATGGCGTGGGTGGACAGATACCCACAAGCTCTAGCCTCGTACCTCGATGGAGCGAACAACGAGTTTATATTTCACCCCGCTAACCCACAGGACAATGTGGTATCGCCTCGCACCCTTGAGATTAGTAGTCGTATCGTTTGGCAAATGGAACACTTCGATGGAGAGTCACTTGTCGCTTCTCTAACAGGTGCAGCGGGCGCGCCGTTTGCGGAGTCCATCTCTTCCTTTATCAGGTTCCAAGAGAGCTTGCCATCTGTGAGTTCGATTACTACTTCACCCGACACAGCGATGATCCCAGATGACGCAGGTGCGCGGGCGGTACTTACCTTCGGGCTACTACAGCACGTCGAGAAGGATAACTTGAGCAATATTCTTAAGTACCTGCGCCGTATGGAGGAGGAATTCCAAGTCATATTTTGTGTGGCATTGGCGCGGCATGCGACCAAACGACAGATCGCATTCACCAACGGTGACTTTGCACTGTGGGCAGCAGACAACGAAGACTTATTGTAAACCTACATAATGTAGGTTGGAGATTAAATTATGCTAGCAGATAGAAGATTCAAAGCGATTAAGATCGGGCTAATGCGCTCGAAAGAGTTCGGGTTACTGCGTGGTGTGGCTATGCACGGCAACACCTATATCACTACTGACGTACCAACAGCGGCAACTAATGGGCGCGACTGTTGGTTCAACCCTGACTTTCTTTTCAAGGACGTGAAGAATGAGGGGGATAAGGGCGCGGCGTTTGTCATGGTGCATGAGTGGTTACACAAGGCGGGTATGCACTTGGTGACTTACCGCAGACTTGCCGAGCAACATGCTATGCGAGCCAACATGGCGACCGACTATTGGATTAACGACCGTATCCAAGTGGCTGACCCGCAGCGGATACTAACGGAGATGCCTATAGATGAGAACGGCAAGGCTATTGGCTTGTATGACCCTAAGTATCACGAGTGGACGGTGAAGCGTATCTTCCGAGAGCTTGAGCAGGAGCAAGCAGGAGGTGGCGGCGAGGGCGAGGGCGAGAGCGAAGGCGACGCAGGGTTCGACAACCACGATTGGGAGGGAGCGAAGAAACTTAACGCCGAGGATAACGAGAAGCTAACCGAAGACATCAAGCAGGCGATACGACAAGGACTACATGCGGATGCTAAAGCAGGTGCAGGGGGCTTAAAGGATGCCCTGGGCTTGGGTGAACTGGTAACGCCCAAGATAAGTTGGCGCGCGCTGCTGCGTATGTTTATGAACTCGGCATGTAGAAAGAAGGAGCAATCTACTTGGCGACGACCTAACCGTAGATTCCTGCACCAAGATGTGATTATGCCTACGTTACAAGGTAACAGCATCAATGAGGTGGTGATTGCGCGGGACACTTCGGGTTCTATGTTCTTCAAGGGCAGACTCAGAGATGTGACGAGCGAGATACTTGGCATCGTTAAGGCAGTATCTATAGACAAGATACACTTCATTGATTGGGACGGACGGGTGGAGAGTCATGAGATTTACTCCAGCGACGAACTGACCGCTGCCCCTGCTATGAAAACTGCAACAGGTGGAGGTGGCACTGATCCGACGTGTGTATCTGACTACCTGAAAGAGAAGGGCATCAAGCCTGACTGCGTAATCATGCTGACTGATGGCAAGATTAATAGTTGGGGGAATTGGACTGTTCCAATTCTGTGGGCAATAACGAACGACACGAAGATAACCGCCCCTGTGGGCAAAACAATTCAAATTGATTAAACCTACATATTGTAGGTTGGAGAACAGCAATGAGTGCAATAGCAAATAGTGCAGTATTAGTTAAGCTAAACATTAGTGTGTGGGGTGCAAGCAAGCGCAACAAAGACCTAGAGAACGAAGTTGCCAAGGGCAAGAACGCCGACCCTCGAGCAATGCGTATGTACGACAACCTGATGGTGGGATCAGCGGGACACAAAGATATACAAAAGCACGCCGCCAATGTTCGGTTATGGCATTCGGCTATGACGCTGCCTTGGGATGACAAGGGTTATCGCCTATGCCCAACAAGTTTGTTCATCGACTACAAAGCGCAGCATAACGGGAAGCATCAAGAGTTTGACCGTTTGGTTAAGACCTTTGAGAACAAGTACGCTACCTATCGTGAGGTTGCTAGAGAATATAGAGGTGACATATTTAATGAGGAAGACTATCCGCCTGTTGAACAGATACTTAACAAGTACGCATGGGGCTTTGTTGTTGCGCCCGTACCCGCTAGTGGGCACTTGTGCATAGACCTACCAGAGCAGGAGATGCAAGAGTTACGCGCCGCGTGTGACGGGGAAGTAGAGCGCAAGATCAGAGAGGCAGTCAAAGAAAATGAACGGCGGCTACGCAAACAACTCGATCAGATAAGTGCAAAGTGCGCGGTGCAAGGGGACGCAGACGACAAACGGTGGCATGATACTTTTGTGTCTAACCCACTGGAGCTATGCCGTATGCTTAAGCACATGAATGTTACCAATGACCCCAAGTTAGAAGAAGCGCGCAAGAAGTTAGAAGAGATCATGGAGGGCAAGACAAAGGATATGTTCAAAGATCAGCCCGAAGTGCGCGACGAAGTTAAAAAAGAAGTTGACGAAATAATTAAAACCTACGAGTGGTAAGGAGAACAACATGAATTTTACACAAGTATATAGTCACCGCCCCGCGAGCCGAGCAGCTAACGCGGCAAAGCAAATAAAAAGCGGGAGCGTAACGCGCTTCCTCAACATGCCCAGTAATGTTTATCAGGAGGAGAAGTTTAATTACCCGCTCACAGAGTTTAGTCCAGAGGCAGACCCAAATCAGCACAGGGAGCGAAAACAAGCGCACAGGACAGCGTACAGACTACTGCGCCACCTTGCGCCTAAAATGATGCGCTTAAACTTTTGCGTTGATCTATCCTTCAATGCTACCTTCCATTCCATGCTTGTTTTCGATGGGTTAGAACCTGTGGGAGCGGTATACGTTAACGACGATACAGGTGCGTTGAACTTTACTAACAACCGTATAGTAGGCGCGTTGCGTCGCGGGACGTGCATGGAAACTACTAGTGATTCTAAGGCTGCCTCTATAATCCGCAAATACTTTTATGGTATGAGCAAGGTTGAGACTCTTAGCGCCACCGCAGTGATAATAGACAGAGCAGTATCCTCCGCGCACCAAGACACGAAATATAAACTAGGTAACGCAAAGCGTAATATCGTGCGAGAGCTAGAGGAAGCTGCATTTTCCGACCCGCTTCTTAGCCAAGCAGTGCAGCAATACTTCAAAGCTAAAGGCATCGGAGAGTATGTAGCAGCGCACCAAGACACCGCAGAAGACCTTACGTTAGTAAGTGAAGCCGCCAAGGCGCAGAGCCGAGGTCAAGGTTTGTACTTACAAGCCGCAGAGAACGGATACCATGTATGGCAGCATCGCGACACAAAAGTACGCACCTACAAGCGAGAGCTATTACCTGACAAAGTGCGCGGCGCGATAGGACTGCTTAAAATGGCAGAGGACAACAGCTTCATATCTAATGTTGGCTTTAAGCACGCCGAAGGAATGTTTTGGGTATCAGAGGAGATAGCTAATGAACTCAACAGTTAAGCGCAGAGGCAAGGGTGTTAAGCCTGCTATGGCACACGTAAACCTGCGCATCGCAACAGAGGTGTTAGACTACTACAAAGAGAACTACACCAACTACACAACCGCGATGCGCGATGCACTTGAAGCGCATGTAATAAAAACCCAAGAAACTTTACCCGAAGATTTCGACGACTAACCTACAAATTGTAGGTTGGTATGAAGATTAACCCCGCCTTTGTGCGGGGTTTTTTTGTGCTTTACAAAGTCCAAACTATGCGCTACGCTCCTTGCATGGCTTTAACCCCCGAAAAGAAAGTGAAGAACAAAGTAGTGCGATTGCTCAAAGAGCATGGCGCGTATTACTTCTTTCCCGCCAGTTATGGTATGGGTCGCAGCGGAGTGCCCGATGTTATATGTTGCTTTAACGGCAGCTTTCTCGCTGTTGAATGCAAGGCAGGTAAAGGCAAGACTACTGCACTACAAGACAGGGAGATAGCTGCGATTCGTAAATCGGGTGGCACTGCACTTGTTATAAACGAAAACAACCTACACGAGCTTGAGGCTCACATAAATGAAATTCATAACGCTCGACTTTGAAACTTATTACGACAGGCAATACAGTTTGTCTAAACTTACTACGGAAGAATACATACGCAGTGACAGCTTTGAAGTCATTGGCGTCTCCGTTCAAATAGATGATAGTAGTTCTAGTTCTACCACATGGTTTTCTGGAACGGAAAAGGAAACGCAGGAATTTTTAGATTCGTTTGATTGGGAAAACTCTTTAGCCATTGCGCACAATGCTATGTTTGATATGGCTATTTTAAGTTGGCGGTTCGGTATAAAACCTGCACGCATAGCAGACACGCTCTCGATGGCTAGGGCAATACACGGCACGCAAGTAGGTGGCAGTCTAAGGGCACTCACTGAACACTACGGCATAGGCAAGAAAGGCACTGAGGTTTTGAACGCGTTGGGTAAGCGGCGCGAAGACTTCTCGGAGGAGGATTTGGAGGCGTATGCGGGTTACTGCAAGAACGACACGATAATCACTTACAAACTATTCAAGTGTCTTATGGCTGAGGGTTTCCCTGTAGTAGAGCTTAAACTTATCGACTTAACTTTACGGATGTTTACTGAACCCGTACTACAAGTAGGGTCTTATTTGCTAGAGGGTCACTTAGACGAGCTTAAAGAGAAGAAGGCTACGTGGCTTGGTAAGGCAGGTGTTACCCGCGAACAGATAATGAGTAACCCGCAGTTCGCAGAGCTACTTATAGCGCAAGGTGTTATACCCCCCGTTAAGGTCAGTTTAACCACTGGCAAAGAAACTTTAGCTTTTGCCAAAACAGACGAGGCTTTTCAAGCCCTTAGAGAGCATGAGAACCCTGTTGTGCAGATACTTATAGGGGCGCGGCTAGGGGTAAAGTCTACTATTGAAGAGACACGCACAGAGAGGTTTATAAACATCGGTAACAGGGGCGCACTGCCTATACCGCTAAGGTACTACGCTGCGCACACCGGACGGTGGGGCGGGGACGACAAGATCAACATGCAGAACCTTCCCCGTGGCTCAATCCTTAAAAACGCCATGCTAGCCCCTCAAGGCTATACTTTCCTCGACTGCGATTCTTCACAAATTGAAGCAAGAACCTTGGCATGGCTCGCAGAACAAGATAATCTGGTCGGTACTTTTGCAGCGGGGGACGATGTGTACAAGGTCATGGCTTCTTCTATATACGGCAAGCCAGAGGAAGAGATCAACAAGGACGAGAGGTTTATAGGTAAGACCACGATACTCGGTTGTATCGGTGCTGGGACTAGGGTACTGTGTGAAACAGGGTGGAAGCCGATAGAACAGGTAACCACATCGGACAGACTTTGGGACGGAGAAAATTGGGTATGCCACCAAGGATTACTAGAGAAGGGTTTGAAAGAAACTGTGAGTCTTTGCGGGAGTTGGTTAACACCCGACCACAGGATATTGTGCGGGGGCAAGTGGCAGGAGACGCAGTCAGTGGTGCAAGACGAAAGCACCCTCTCCCAAGCATTGGTGACCGGAGCGGCAAAATTACCGTTAGAGGCTTTGTCAGGGGAGTGCGGGGAGGCGTTAAGGCAGTTATCGTTAAATGCGATTGCGGGCGACCCGAGTATACAATCGACCGGCACAACCTTAAAAACTTTAGGACTACTCGCTGCCCAATCTGTGCTAAGCAAGCAAGCAATCAAAAAAGGTATTGGAAGTATGCCGCAGCCATGCCAGATGATTCCCATAGAACACGACTCCTCAACAGACTTTCTTCTGCTATCTCCCGGTGCCATAACTCAGGAAATAGCAGGCACAAAGACTACGGGGGTAGGGGTATACGGGTTCACCACGAGTGGAGAGAGGACCGAACAAAGTTCCTCGCGTATGTACAGACACTTGAAGGATGGGATAGCCCGAGCTTGGAAATGGACCGCATCAACAATGACAAAGGGTACGAGCCAAACAACATACGGTTCGCAACCCGAAGCCAAAACATGCGAAACACTAGAAGCATCCAAAAGTTGCAGCAAGAAGTTAATGACCTACGATCTCGCCTACGCAGGGCCGAACAATCGCTTCACAATATGGACGGATAGCGGACCGGTAATTGCGCATAACTGTGGCTACGGTATGGGTGCTGCTAAGTTTAAAGCGCAGCTCAACTCGATGGGGGTAGAGCTAGCGCAAGAAGAGTGCGACAGGATCATACAGATTTACCGTAGGGCTAACCCCTCTATTACAAAGCTATGGCGCACTTGCAACGATGCTTTGACTGCCATGGTTAAAAACCAGAGCGTAACGCTAGGTAGGGGCGGGTTACTCAAGGTGGAAGGCAAACGGGGTATACGACTACCTAACGGGCTGTATATAAAGTACCCGAACCTACGCAAGAGGATTGACGAGGAGACAGGACGAGAAGAACTTGTCTACGACACTAAGAGAGGACGCTCAGTCATACCGAACAGGATATACGGCGGTAAAGTTGTAGAGAACTTATGCCAAGCCCTAGCTAGGTTAATCATTGGGCATCACCTGCTGTTGATAGCTAAGAAGTACAAGGTTGTCATGACGGTTCATGATGCTGTAGGTGCAGTGGCAAAAGAAGACGAGGCAGAAGACGCCATGCAGTTTATATACGCCTGCATGAAGCAGACACCTGATTGGGCAGAAGGCTTGCCCTTGGATTGTGAAGGTGGTTTCGGAGCCTCTTACGGAGAGTGTTAATTAAGAGGGCGAGCTAATGAAGAGTAAAGATAAAGACTTCAGAAAGACCCAACAAGATTTAACAGAGCTGAATGGCGAAGGGAATAGACAAAGAGGCCCTGAAGGCGAAGACGAAAGTGATACCAAACCAGATACAGATGGCGGTAAAAAAGAAGCTGCGGAAAAGTGGAAGTTAACTGTAGGGACTAGTGGAGGACACGCAAATGAATGACAGAGACCCCGTAGACGTGGACCTCGACCGGTACCTCGACGAGACCGAAGAGGACTACAAAAGCCCGTACGAACTCAAGCGCGAGCGAGACGAGTACTTAGCAGACCACGGAGATTATGATGACTAACGAAGATATAAGAGCCATGCTTAAATTGTTTGCTAGGGAACTAGAAATAGCAACTGAGCTTAAACAAATACGAGAGCGAAACAAATGAATGGAAAAGGAAGCAAGCGTAGACCCACGTTCATACCCCTACATGAGTTCGGGGAGAACTGGGCAAAAGCTTTTAAGAAACCAGAACAGAAGGAGCAAGAGGATGTTGACAGCAGAGATACCGAACTTGAACGTGGAACCGAAGAAGGACAGTCCCCTACAGAAACAGACGGGCGGGACACACTATAAGAACATGGCGATCCAACCTGCCGAGTACGCAGAGAAGAACGGCTTGTCGCTACTAGAAGGTAATGTGGTTAAGTATATAACTAGGTGGAAGTTAAAGGGGCAACCCTTGTCCGACTTAGAGAAAGCCAAGCACTGCATCGACTTGCTGATTGAAATACA
>Ga0222655_1000890_pt1 | contig 11513 bp, 15 predicted proteins | sample AntAcemetagen423_FD_179857 | JGI IMG/M metagenome (GOLD analysis project Ga0222655, IMG submission 179857) | Saline water microbial communities from Ace Lake, Antarctica - #423 | ecosystem: Environmental > Aquatic > Non-marine Saline and Alkaline > Saline | place: Antarctica: Ace Lake... | reverse complement strand
GAAGTATAATATAAAGAACTACATAATAAATGAAGATGGATCAATTGATGTTGACGGAGATGTTGATTTATCTAATCGGGAATTGATAGAATTACCGCTTAAATTTAGAAATGTTAGTGGTTATTTCTATTGTCGAAATAATAAATTGACTTCGTTGGAGGGAGCTCCAACATCTGTTGATGGTAATTTCTATTGTTATAGGAATAAATTGACTTCGTTGGAAGGAGCTCCATCTAGTGTTGGTGGTGATTTCAATTGTTCTGGTAATGGATTGACTTCGTTGGAGGGTTGTCCATCTAGTGTTGATGGTAATTTCGATTGTTCTGATAATGAATTGACTTCGTTAGAGGGAGGTCCATCTAGTGTTGGTGGTAATTTCAATTGTTATAATAATGGATTGACTTCGTTGGATGGTTGCCCATCTAGTGTTGGTGGTGATTTCAATTGTTCTGGTAATGGATTGACTTCGTTGGAGGGTTGTCCATCTAGTGTTAGTGGTGATTTTAGTTGTTTTTTCAATAAATTGACTTCGTTGGAGGGAGCTCCATCTACTGTTGATGGTAATTTCTATTGTTATAATAATGGATTGACTTCGTTGGAGGGAGCTCCATCTAGTGTTGGTGGTGATTTCTATTGTCGAAATAATGAATTGACTTCGTTGGAGGGAGCTCCATCTAGTGTTGATGGTAATTTCAATTGTTCTGATAATGAATTGACTTCGTTAGAGGGAGGTCCATCTAGTGTTGGTGGTGGTTTCTATTGTTATAGGAATAAATTGACTTCGTTGGAAGGAGCTCCATCTAGTGTTGATGGTAATTTCTATTGTTCTGGTAATAAATTGACTTCGTTGGAAGGAGCTCCATCTAGTGTTGGTGGTGATTTCTATTGTTCTTGGAATGAATTGACTTCGTTGGAGGGAGGTCCATCTAGTGTTGGTGGTGATTTCATTTGTCATAATAATCAATTGATCACATTGGAGGGATTCCCAACTTTGTTTAGAGCAACAATGGTAATTGATATTTCTGATAGCCCAGTTAAGGAGGTGTATGACTTATTTAGTGATTTGAAGGCAATTGAATATATAAACGAGACTGGTTGTATAAATAAAGATACGATGGAGGTATATTACATTGCTCTATTGGATGTTTGGGAATACATCGGTAAAGCCCCAAAGAAACCAGAGAATATTAAACTTAAACATTATACATTGGTCTATTAATATATAGTACATGTTATATAATTACAAACAATTCATAAATGAGTCCAGACAGGATATAGATTCTATTTGTCAGAAGTATAATATAAAGAACTACATAATAAATGAAGATGGATCAATTGATGTTGACGGAGATGTTGATTTATCTAATCGGAAATTGATAGAATTACCGCTTAAATTTAGAAATGTTAATGGTAATTTCTATTGTTCTTGGAATGAATTGACTTCGTTGGAGGGAGCTCCATCTAGTGTTGATGGTAATTTCAATTGTTCTAATAATAAATTGACTTCGTTGGATGGTTGTCCATCTAGTGTTGGTGGTTATTTTAGTTGTTCTTGGAATGAATTGACTTCGTTGGAGGGAGCTCCATCATCTGTTGATGGTGCTTTCAGTTGTCGAAATAATCAATTGACTTCGTTGGATGGTTGTCCATCTAGTGTTAGTGGTGCTTTCGATTGTTCTGATAATGAATTGACTTCGTTAGAGGGAGCTCCATCTAGTGTTGGTGGTGATTTTAGTTGTTCTTGGAATAAATTGACTTCGTTGGAGGGATTCCCAACTTTGTTTAGAGCAACAATGGTAATTGATATTTCTGATAACCCAGTTAAGGAGGTGTATGATTTATTCAGTGATTTGAAGGTAATTGAATATATAAACGAGACTGGTTGTATAAATAAAAATACGATGGAGGTATATTACATTGCTCTATTGGATGTTTGGGAATACAGCGGTATGGAAATAGTAAAACCAGAGAATATTAAACTTAAACATTATACATTGGTCTATTAATATACTATATATTCATAAAATGTGAGGTTTATAATTATTTCATCTCATTCATAATCAATTCGATGAGTCTTGTACATTCTTTCATAAACTCTATTGCTGGCCAATCACTGGGAACTATGTTGTAATTGGTGATGTGTGGGTAGGTGATTTTTTTGCGTTCCCTTTTCTGAACCCTAGTCATATCATCAGTGTAATAATTGAGAGTCATTGTCTTTTTATGTAACTCATCTAGTGGTATACTATCAATACTATTATACTCATCTGGTGATCTCTCAGACACCATGAACTCCATTTTATCATCACCTAGGTTACATCTAAACATTAGGTAAAAATCCGGATTACCATCACGGCCTCTCTCTCTACGATTGCCCGTAACATCGGTTATTTCTAACTTAATATCTTTAATAATTCTTTCATTAGAACTTGGTCCATCCCATTGGTTATAATCAGCCTCAAATTGATATTCTTTCCCTAAAAAATTTTTAAAATTTTTTTTAATTTCGTCCTGAGCCATCATTTTATTAATGTCAGACTCATCAAAGTCTAGTTCTAATCCATCACCAATGGATGAGTTGGAAACATTCTCATTATCATCGAGATAGTTACTTATTTTCTTAGCTTGATTATTATACTTATTAAACTCCTCGTCAGATATTATTTCGAAGTCGGATACTGTATAATTAACTTTGTTCTTACCATCTTTTAATTTTTTACCATCTCTCACGAAATAACCATTATAACTAGGATCACCCTCTATGGACCAACTAATATCGAATCCATCCTCATCAAATTCAACATTTATATAATCAATTTGCTTACTTTTATAGTTGGATAAGAACCAATTGAGTTTTGTCCTCCAATCGTTATCTTTACTCTCGTTCAATTGTTTAAAATACTTTAAATAGTTCATCATAACTATATATTGAAAAGTTTTTATGACTTCTTTAATCTTTTTATGAATTTATAATAAACATAAAGTAAAAATACTTATTAACGATTGTAATAGGCTTCTGTGAACTCATCACAAAGGAAGTCTGGATATTCGTCCCATCTACTATCAAACCATATGAGGCTAGTACCCTCTCCTTCTTTAAGACCTTCTACTAGTATGGGTTTTAATTCACTTGGACTTTCTTCCTCATTTACTCCCATGTATGCATCAACATAGAAATTAATATGAGTTATATTAACCATTAATTGTGGACTAATTCCTTTATTCTCACTATATAACCATTCAAATTTTCCATCACCAAGCTCCGTTAAAACAGAGTTACTATAATGATCCCAAACCTTATCTACATAATTTCTTGATAGTGCATAACCGTAAGCATTTCTAACCTCTTCTGGTACAGTATCATCATCATTTTCCCAAGCTTCACTGATATCAAAAGACATATAATTTTCCTTTGTAATTTCAAGTTTATCACCATCAACAATTACTTCAGAATCTATCATAAGATGTCTAATATCCCTGTTCAATTCCTCATCATCTTTCATACAACCAATTACATCACTTACTGAATCGTCAAAAACATCCCAACCATCAGTATAGTAGTAATCACCATGATCATCAGACTCGTTTGATAGAACTTGTTTGGCAAAATCTTCATTTTTGAAGAATTCTGATAAGTCTGAAAAATCATTCACGATAAGGTAATCCTTACCATCTCTTCTCATATAATCTCCAATCCTAGCATCACCTAATTCTTCCCTAAGACTCGTCAAGTAAATGAGTAATGGAACTTTTTTGGTATATTTTGGTTTTTCTGTTAGAAACTTCTTTAATCTATCACTAATACCTTCGGTTGAGAATGTGACAACATCCCCAATGAGTTTTGATATTTTATCTGTGTTTTCATCATTATCTTTAAGTTTATCAACCTCTGTCATTATCCAGTCGATAATAGGTAATATTGCTTCTTGATTATTTTTGATGAATTGTTTTAATTCAATACCTTCATCACTTGCATCCATGTATTGGTTTGTTGCTACATGTAATTGATACTTCTCACCATTCTCACGGTCTATAATTATGTATAAATTACCATCTCTGTTGTACATATCAAACCTATTGTAGTGGTCAGCAGCAGTACACCACCTAGTTCCTTTACCATAATAACAAGAAGACTCTTCACTCTGTGGTATTACAACTAAGTATTGCTTATTATCGAGAATTTTTATTGTGTTGTCATGAATTTCTGACATCTCTACTTCTTCGGCCTCATCCTCCTCACGTAAGTATTTAAATTGGTCGGTTACATCGAGTAGGTGGTTGATGTCTGTAAACATATTTACATCACGTTCACCAACATCTAACATATGTTTGTATCTATCATATAGACTAAGACCATCCTTTATCTTATATAGATCTTCGTAGAATCTATTCTTGTACATCGTCTTTATATATGATTTGATTATCCAGTAAGAATACTTTCCCTTTTTAACAGCCATCTCATTCTTCAATCTTGTTGTTGGGTCGGCCTTTATCAATTCTTCGAATATCTCTCTCTTAACTTTATCCTTATAGAACTTATCATATATCTGATCAAGAGAAGCTCCCTCATTCAAAAAACTCCAATATTTATTTAAAAACTTCATTATTATCTATATATTATTATTAACTTTGATAAGTTAGAATATTAATGAAATATAAGTAATACTGTGCGTGATTTATTCAAAAAAGGTGATAGAGTTAGATATATAGTAGGTAAAAACTATAATACTTGGTATGACCCCAATTTAACAATGATTGTTATGGAAGATGAATTAGATTGGATTTATAGTGGGGTCTATGTTAGTGTTGATCATGTGAAATTTTTTACAGGTGAGGATATGATTATTTATAAATGGTATGGAGACACAATTGGAAAAGGTACAATTGATTTCAATTACGATTTAATTGATGGTATATATGATGTGAAGCCAGTCGGTAGTGAGATACGTATTCGAATAACGATAAACGATATAATTGGATATAAAATTAAAGATTATATTGTCGAAATCGATGAAGAATATTACATCCGTAAAAACCGTAAAGATTTTATATGTGATTTGTTGAAGTAACTCGGTAACTGTATCTAGTACTCTAATAGTTTATTCAATTTATTGTTATAATAATTCGAATAACAATAATCACCACAAGTTACATGTAATATGTTATGTTCATCACACGGTCTGAAAAAAAGTGTATATAGATATCTTTCTCTCGATCCCCTTTTAATATAACCAAACTTATCACCAAACTTATCACTTAAAATATTTCTTGTGTAATCCGTTATATACAGATTATCATTCTTGATGTGAATGTACTCATTTTGGAAATTTAAACCCTTTTTTATTTTAATATCAAACATTAAATATATACTATTTGAGTACGTGAAAGTTGTATTTTGGTTTAATATATACATACATGGTTCATCTAAAATTGTATGAAGAATATAAATCATCTCAATCAGCTGATTTCAGATTTAGTGTTAATGATAAAGGTCTCAATGATTATAGATTCACCATCGATGGTGTAGAGATGTTCTGTTACATATATGCCAATCCATGGGAAAAGAATTATTATGATATAGACTTTGGATTATCTGGCGTTAATGACCCGAAACACAGAGTAGGAAAGACACTATCATTTATGAATAGTGTGTTAAAAACAGTTGCTGAGTGTATGATTGATTTCATCAAACGTACCGATGTTGTGAGAGTTATGGCGTATAAAGCCGAACCATTACGTGAAAAGGTTTATAATCGATTTTTTAATAACCACAACTACTTCTCACAATTTAAAAAGAGTACTGTGGGTGATTGGAACAAAATACACATTAATGAACTACACATCAGCTAAAGACTTATGTGTTTCGGGAATATATTAAATTCCTTCTTTTTGGACGTTTCATAGCTTATGCCTTTTAATATTGGACTGCCATTAATTTAGTTAGCCAATGAGGTCTTATTTTTGCTCCGCGTCTGTAATCGACTGACCCAGCCGATGTATGTTTTACCATACTTATTATATGGTTACCCCCTTTATCACAAAAAAAAGAGACTAAACAAATTCATGTTTAGTCTCTTCGTGAGCAAGGTCATGGAATCGAACCACTTCTCCATATTGGAAATATGACGCATTTACATCATGCTCAACCTGCTTGTCTATGTTATATAATTATGTTGTGGTAAAGTTTAATCTAAATTCATAACCCATTTACGGGAACCACAATCGAATATTCTATAATACCCTCTTTCACCCATTATTTCTATTTCGGTTTTGTCTTTATCATATCCTTCTTTAACCAACCGATCCTTTCGATAATTGAATCTATGTTTTCTAAGACCATCAATAACCCAATAATAATTAGGTTGTGTTTCGTGTTGTAGTTCAAACCCCATCACCTTATACATATCACCACGACCCCTAGAACTGTCTGAGTAACTTATTATAGATGATGGTTTGTTATCCTTTACAAACATTTTCAGTAGTCGAGAAGCACCACCCACAACAGAATACCCAATACTATTACAGAATCTAAGTAATTCCCAGTTTCCTACTGAGTGTTTCGTATTGAGACTTTTACGTAGTGATCCGAAAGTCATAATGGAAACCAAAATATCCTCATGGAATAAACCTATTTTGATTTTGGATCCAACAAATCCCTGTATGTGATTCTTATTTAAGAACTCTCTAACTATTTTATTATCGACTATGTATCTTACTTCACATTTCCGAGCAAATATCCGTTCACTTCCAGATAGTTTGTTTAATATTATCGATTTTACTATACTTTCCCTAAAAACCCAATCATCTTCCCATATATGTATAAGGTTTATACCAATTTCCTCACATTGATTGGTTTTGTTTAGATGATAACCTTTTTCCTTATATAGTTCAGAATGCCAATACAAACCATTAAATTCAAACGCCAAGTTCAATTCTGGTAAATATATATCCAATTCACCATTTACTATAGACTTTGTATTTGATGATATTTCACCACTATATACACACTTTATGAAATTTAGTAATTCAATTTCATAGTTAGATTTACCGGATAGTATTGGGAAACAAGTCAGACAGGGTGTTTTGAAGTGATCTATTCTGAATTTTAAATATTGCCGAGTTATTGAAGAGGTTTCACCACATGATGTACATCGTATATCTATTATACAATCTGTTTTATTTTTGTTATAAACCCTATGTAGATACTCAATATCATTAGGTAACCTACCCACTATTTTGTTGGTGATGTTATCTTTATATGTATTTATTCTCTTTTCTATAACTTCTGGTGAAGATAGGTGGTGTTCAGTTCCGAACTTCTCTAACGAACTTTCCCGTATTTTATTATTTATGTGATCATATAGTAATTCATTCGAACCCCAATTATCTATTATGGTTTTCTCTTTCTTCTTTTTTATTTCAAGTTTGTTGTTTTTATACACCGCCTTATAGGTCTCAACTCGATTCCAAATAATATCCTGTTTGTGTGGGTTGTTATCCCAGGTTACCTTACTCTTATCTTGTATTTCTTTTGATTGTTGTGCCCATTTAACACCATGGCGGTCTTCCATGGTGTTATTAAATTTATCTCTAACAACATCACTATTCATATAATGTTTACCACCCCAGTTTTTTAAAATGTTACGTTTCTCCGTATCTAATATTTCCCTTGATTGTTTTGGGTTGGTAACCCCATACTTACCAATACATGTCTTCTCTCGTGACTCTACAACACATTTCAACAAACCACAGGTTTCACGCCAACCATTTTTAAACCCTATAAATTTCTTTGGCCTACCACAAGTACATGTCTCAATTATACTTTTATTGTTTACATAATAAGATATTTTCTCGGATAATGTCACATCTTCTACACCATCAGGTATATTATTGAGTACCTCCGATAAATAATCCACATTCTTAATGTTTTTTAAAAATAAACACAATGATCCGATATTCCTATTTGCCTTACCTATTATTAATTCCCTCATCTATACCAATTATTTCCTGTTATATATTAAGTGTTGGTGTTTTTGTTGTTACTGAGATTTAATATATACAGAAAATTAACAGAATATTATGCCAGATAAAAACGGATTAGGAAGTGAATACGAACCATACCAAGGTGGTATGACAATCGAAGAGATGATTGATACCGTACAGAATGATATAACAATCGGGTGTACTCTACCAAAACACCTACCCGATCACGAAGTCAGACGCATAATTGAAAAAAAGGCAATGCCGTACTTCTATAGAAGATACCAATATGCCGTTCAGAAAATGTATTTCCTAATACGCAAAGAAGCTTTCTTCACAGAACACTATACAGCATATCGATACGTTGAAGTACCATGTGAAATTCAATCAGTTACTTATCTATACCAAGTTAGAGGAACTTCACTATACCAACTAGGTATCAACTCACCTAACCTTAGCGTAAATCTCGGAGTTACGAATCAACCATATCTTAGTTCGTATGTAACAACCATTGGTGAGTTGGGTGTCTATAAAACAACCCTCGATTCAATGTCCGATATGCTGAACCAACTGAATAAATATACACTGAAATACCATTTCAACCAACTGAACCATAGACTCAATATACTAACAGCTGTTGATACAGATGTTATTATGGAAGCTTACGCCAATATTCCACCAGAAAACCTATTCCACGATGATCTATTCCTTAAGTATGTAACCGGACTGTGTAAAAAACAATACGGCAACCTAACAGGAAGATATACATTCCAACTACCAGGTGGCGTTACTATGAACTCTACTGATTTAATCTCACAAGGAAATGAGGAAATAAAAGAAGTTGAAGAAGAAATAAAAGGCCAGTCGGATTCAGCGTGGTTCTTCATGATCAAAAAATAAAAAAGGTTACTTTTAGACTAAAAATCAACGATTCTGTTCGAAAATCAACGATTCTTTTGTAAGTTTTATCGGATGTGTGAGGAGAAGCTTACAATCCAATATATAGTATATGAAAGATAAAACAACATTTATATACACACTAGCCGACCCAATGACAAATGAAATTAGATATGTTGGTAAAAGTAACTTCCCAAAGAAGAGGCTTTATGATCATATGAGGTCGTGTAATCGAACAAAGACACATAAGAATAATTGGATAAAATCTCTACTAGAGAGTGATAATAAGCCAATATTGGATATTATTGCAGAAATCCCAATGAAAGAATGGGAATATTGGGAACAACACTGGATAGATAAATTACGAATTGATAATGACTTAACCAATCATGCTAAGGGTGGTAATGGTACAACAGATCATCGTTATAACACTATTGAGAAAATGAAACAAAGACATAAAGATTTCCCAGGGTACAACCGATCTGGTGCCAACGTCAAGAAGTACTTTGATAGGGATTTGTTATACGACATGTACATCACTCAGAATCTCTCTCTTAACAAGATATCGAGTGAGTTGTGTTGTGGTAAGAAAAAGGTATTTGACAGTCTTAAAGAGTACGGTATAGAGAAGTCGAGGGATTCTTGGAAGGATCAGTTAGTGACTACACCTATCAAGGTGGTATTGCAGTATGATTTGGATGGTAACTTCATCAAGGAGTGGCCGGAGGGTCCGGGTTACATCAAGCGTGAGATTGGTATAGAGGTTAGTAAATGTTGTCGAGGTGTTGCTAAGACATCGAAGGGATTTATTTGGAAGTATAAATGAAATCATCCGAGTAGTTGTTTCAATTTTTCATCACGAATAGTCTTAATACTTAGGACACATTCCTCATCAATGAATTTAATTGTAGACCAAGTTTTATTATTACCATCACCCCAATCGATATGATAATAACGGTTACTAATATTCGTAACCAAGCCATACTTCGGATTTTCCCCATTCATTGTATAAACCAAGTGATTTCCTTTTTTAAATTTCATTACGGTCTAAATTTCTTCGAGGGTATTAAATTCTCGTTCATACACCAGCCACTGTTGGTTATGATTTTGTGGATTTCTAGCAATCATATCTCCGATTCTTGGTCTTGTTGTACCTATTTTGATAGTGTATCTGGCACTATCTCCATCAAACATTATACCGCCATCCTGATTGAATTCATCGATATCTTCCTGTGTTATGGGGCTTAATTCCATCAGTTTCGAATACTTTTTGAATTTTTTCATGCTACTAATGTACGGATTATATTTTAATTACTTTATTTATTAATCTAATTGTATATTATCGGTATCAAATAGCATACATTCACCGCCTTCGTGAAACTCAAATCCCAACTCATTAAGTGTTTCATTATCATTTTCATTGCCATCTAATAACTTATCTTCCCAGACTGTTAGTTCTCCATTATACCCTATTGATCTGATGTAATACTCACCACATCCCATATCTTGGATTTCGAGTTCTTCCCAATACTTCTTGAGTATCGAGATTCCCTCATCGAAAGATATCTTAGTTAATTTCTTCATGTTACAAATATAGGGATTATATTTTATATACCTTTGGTAGTGGGGTACTTTCATTACCACCCGATGGTTTTACTTATAGTTGGTGTAAATCCATCGAAGTGTTTGTAGAGTCTATCGGTAAAATATTTACCGGCTAGACCGCTGATATATTTATTACCGGATGGTGCGTGTCTCCAGAGTTGGCATAGTTCTATTTGTGACATATCATCTATTTGTCGTATTAGTTCTGTTAATTCGTCTATTGTTATATTTTCCATATTTTTATCTTGTGTAATAAGTTTCTCCTTCGTATTCGGTTGAGAAGTAATCACTTCTCATATTCAAGGCCGTTGCTTCATAGTCTATCACTATCCATGTTGGGAAGTCTTTTGGTACATATCCAACCTCTTCTAGAAATTCGGTACAGTATTCGGTAAAGTAATCTTTGTGTATGATAGAGATACCATATTTATAATCATCAGTCATTTCCAATTCTGATTCGAATTCTAATATTTTTTCTAGGTAAAGGATTTCTTCGGAGGCAATTATAGAGAATCTTTCATCATCTAGGTCAATATCTTCAAACGTCAGAACTTCATCGAGTGGTTCTACTTCATCATCTTCTTCTAGAACACGTTCTATTATGAGATTACGTTTCATCGTATCGTTCCAGATATCTACTATCTCTTCTTTGAGTTCATCTATGTATTCGATTAAATCTCTGGAGTCGAATACGTCATTAGATATTGGATTTTTCAACTATCTCTTTCTTTAATTTTAGTTTCTTGTAGTATCTTGGCTTCTTTATATTCCTCGTATGTAATTTCATCGGCCATATATTTATAATATAATTTAAGTAGAGCTCGTTCATCGAGTTTATTAAATATCCAGTCAATAAGTAAGTCTATGCAATTCATAACACTATTCTTTTTACAAATATAAGGAATAATATTTAAGAAGTAATCATTTATATGACGGAACGTAAAACACACAAGTCTTTAGCTTGTGTGATGTAAGTGATAAAGGGGGTAACCATATATTAATATATAATAAGTATGGTAAAACATACATCG
>Ga0222655_1000878_pt1 | contig 11671 bp, 28 predicted proteins | sample AntAcemetagen423_FD_179857 | JGI IMG/M metagenome (GOLD analysis project Ga0222655, IMG submission 179857) | Saline water microbial communities from Ace Lake, Antarctica - #423 | ecosystem: Environmental > Aquatic > Non-marine Saline and Alkaline > Saline | place: Antarctica: Ace Lake... | reverse complement strand
GTGAAGCCTGACCCCCCTAGAGGTTCTGACCCGCCCCCTATGACCCCGACGGGGGGGCTATGTGGGTGGTGTTGATTGTGTGTGTGTGTCAGCGTTGCGGGGGTTTGAGCGGTTTGTTTCCTCTGCGGGCGTTGCATGACCTGTGGGCTGCTTTGAGTTCACTGTTTGGGTTGCCGGGCTGTAGATGGTCTGCTTGCCACGGGTCGCCGGGCCTAGCCCCCTCCCCGCATAGGTGGCAAATTGTTGCTGTTGCTCTGATGTGTTTTGCTTGCTTGCTATAGGAGGGGTTATATAGGGCGGCTTTGCGGGCTTTGCGTTCTGGACTGTCTATGCGTGACGGTGTTGTTCGTTTGTGGTCTGTGCAGTAGCTACCGTATGTGGGCACGCCACACCGGAGGCAGGGGCGTTTGAACTGGTAGCCGGGGGTCATTTGTGGCCGCGGTTACTTTGTTTGTTTAAGTAACGCAGCTGCCTTTTCGTAATATTCATTTGCTATACGTGTTGCGGCGTTGCCTGTGTGTGCGCTATACCTGACGCGAGGGTCTGTTGCGTCAGGTGTGGTGGCGATGCGCGTGCTGTATTCGTTAGCTAACTTGAGCAACTGTGTTGCTTGTTCTTCGCTCATTCGTTCCTCCTAGTGTTTATATACGGTGCCGGTGTAGGGCACGCCTTTTTCTAGTATTAGTGTTGCGAGGCCTGGGACGCTATCTTCACCTGCTACCTGCTTGAACCAATTAGAGCCGTTGTCCATTGTGGGTGCCATTACAAGAAAGCGGGACACGTTTTGGTCGTTGCGGTAAACACTGCCTAGCTCGGTCACTCGTAGGTGGTGGAAGTGCCCGTGTATGAGCAGGGTTGCGTCTGCTACTGGCTGACCGCCGAACGCTTGCTGCCTCCACCATGTACCCATAGCGTCGGGTCTGCGTGCTTGATGGCCATGAGCGATGCCTAGTATGTGGTACCCGTCACCGAACACATCTAACGCCAGGCTTTCGTCCCAAGTTTGCGGTTCTGTGAAAGTTATGTTCTTGAGCCCTGTTTCGTTTGCTAGGCGTGCTAGCTGCCTGCCAATAAATACACCCCAGTCGTCAGTCGGTGTGCCTATCGTTTTCCCGTTCATGCGGAACTGGCAATGGTTTGAGCCGACACTGGCATATGTTACTTCGGGCACTTGTTCAGCTATGGCACGTAACGTGTCCCAGGCTAGGGTCGTGGCCAGGTCAACCTGCTGCATGATGCTGAGGTCGTTTGAGTAGCTTTGCTGTGCCGCGTTTGCGTTGTAAAAGTTTTCAACAGTATCCCCGAGGTCAGCGAACACCACCTTCCGGGGGCGCAACTCTGCTACCTGCGCCAGGACGCGGGCCTTCGTTAGCTCAACCCTTTGCAACAGCGATTCAGTGTTGCCACGGTAATCCACTTTCCCCACTTGCAAATCGCTCCACATTACGACCAAGCATTTTGCTTGAGGCTTAGGCAATTTGACTGCCCTAACTTTTTTGCGCGCTTGTTGCATAATGAGCGGCAAATCAATTTCACCTGTTTTTCGTCGAAAAGTGAAACGGTATGAGGTGAGCCATACAAGCTCGCCGGCCTGCTGCTGCTGCCAACGGCTAGTCCTAACTGGCGGTATTACGTCTACGGTTGCGGGGTCGAGGCCCGCGTCACGTAAAAACTCGTCAAAGTTTTCAGGCTCACTTGCGTAGCCGGGCGTTACCGCTGTGCCCTCGGTGCCATCAAAGTCAACACCGGGCCGCACTTTGCGCGGCGCTTGAACCTTAGCTGCTGGTTCCAAGTTTTCAAGATTCATGACAGCTGCATTCGCCTGAACGGTGGCGGCTTATCACGTGGCCGCTCACTTGTATGCCACGTTGCCCTAACGCTTTCGACAGGGTGTGCGCCGGCCACATACCCAAGTCGGCTATCGCGTTGCAGAAAACATTGAAGTCGTTTTCTTCACCGGAATCTTTTAGCCCCTGTTTGATGGTGCGTACTTTGCAGGTGCGTTCAGTTTGTATTGGTTGCAAATTCTCCAACATAGGTTACCCCCTGGAAGCACAATATCATCAAACCTCGGTTATTTCGACATATACTCCAGGTTTCATATCATCCGCGTAGGCTTTGCGGGCAATCAGTTTCACCACCTGCGCGTCGTCAACCCACACCTCGGCGTCAGATAAACTATCGGCTACGCCGCGCACTAGCTTGTCAATATCAGGCGGCTTTATAGGTAACGGCCTTTTGTTGCTGGTAACGCTTTTGGGGCGTTCAAGGTAAAACACCACATATAACTCAACCGGGCCTGCAGCCTGTTCCCACGTTTGCTCAACAACTGCTGTGCGGGCTTGCAGCGTAACCGCTTTGCGCCAGGCCGGGAGAAACTTGCTTGCCTCTATGAAACGGTTGTTCCCGATGGAGCGCTTGCTGCCCTGTGGTGCGGGCCGGCCTTCAACCGTAAAAGATAGGCTCATGTAGCCTAGTTTACTCGTCGCCCTTCTGCGCCTGCAGCCACGTATTACGCAACAACGCTAAGAGCAACATCGCCCCAAAGACATACCCAAGAATTGCTGTCACGATTTCAGCCTGTAAGGCGAGCAAAATATAGGTCACGGACATCAGCAAAATCATAATGTTATTGACAACTGTTGTCATTAGAACGGTGCCTCCAAGTCCATAGCCTGACCAATTTTTGCCGTGGGCCAGGTTTCCATAACTGCCGCTTCGTTACGTTTTTCGCCGCTTACTGCGCCTGTCTTTATTGCACTGCTAGCGCGTACCTGCAACCCCATACCCTGCGAGCCGTCTTTCTTTTCGTATCGCTTGCTTTGCAGGTTGCCGGTAACTTGAATAAGGTCATTCTCTTGAAACTTCTCAGGGCTAATCACGTCAAGGTAGTCATACCCTGCGGTAACCCATTCATCCTGCTCGTCTTTCCGCCGCTGTGAGTGCGCCACGTTGTAAACAGTGCCCCACGCGAACTCCTTAACCGTTTTTACAACACCTGTAAATTCAACTTTGATGGTCATTGGTAACCCCTTTCTGAGTGGTATCAGCCTATAACATGATTCGGGCTGACACAATCATTGTGGCCGCACGTTCTCAAACCCGGCATAACTTTTTCACCATCGTCATCAACTGGCGTTATCTGGTCGTTTGCGAAATGGCCGTGCCACGGAATGCACTTGCCTTTACTCGTGTGAACGCTTTGCACTTTACGCGCCCGACAGCTAGCGCACAGGTCGTGGTTCTTTCGCACTGTGGTTACGTCCCACTCGTACCCACAGCGGGTGCATTCAACTGTCGGCATTTGTTTAGTGTATCGAAAGAAAACCCCCGCCGAAGCGGGGGCTTGTCTTTGGGCTGTTTAGAGCCAGCCCGCGCTCTTTGCTGCTGCGGCAAAGTACGAATACTCGGCGGCTTCTTCTTTTTGCGTTGCGTCTGCAAGCGCCCAGAAGCGGCCCTGGTAGTAATCGGTCTGCTTTTCCAATAGTTCCATCAGTGGGCGCATCGCTTCAGGGTCAAATCCGCTTGCGGCATACGCCTCAACGGCCTCGGGAAGTTCGTTCATGGTCATTTTGGTTGTGTAGGTCATGTGCTTGCCTTTCGGTAGGTGGGTGCTGCTGTTGTAAACAACTATACACACCTGGGGGTTGCAGCGCAACTCCTTCCCCCAAACTTTTTCAAAACTATTTGCAACCAAACTCCCCAGGCCGACACTCATAATGCTCCCCCACCTTATGCAAGGCCAACACCCACCCACGCCTATCAGGCAACTCGGCTGCAGCCTTCACCTCTTGCTTATGAATAACAGTTTTCGGTTCAGAAAACTTCACCGCATTACGACACCAATTACGAAACGCAGCGTCCCAATCCTTATACACCGACCCTTTTGCCGTGTGGTAATCAACAAAAGCGTCACGCTGCTCAGCCAAATCAAGCTTCGGATATTTTTCCTGCATCACCTCCAACGTTGCAATATGCAATTTCAAGGGTTCAGGTATCGCAATAGCTCTAGAAGTTTTCTTCTCTTTTTTAGTGTTTTTCTTAAGTGCGTTGGTTGTTCCACTGTGGAGCGGTTCCATAGTGGAATTTCCAACGGTGGTCGGATTCAGCAGATGCCAGGCCTTTGGGCCGTACTGACCGTTAGGGCGCTTAGGACGCTCCACGCGCAGCCACGACAGCCCCGTCAGCGCCTTTATGCCCTCGTTTATGGCAAACCGCCCCATACCCGTCTGACGTTCAATCTGGCGGTAAGTCAGCTCGTACCCGTTCTCGTGGCTAAGCAAATACGCTAACAACCTGAAAGCTGTGCTGCTCAACCTCGGGTCGCGTACCGCCTCGTTCGGAACCATCGTGAACGGATAACCCGCCTCGCGGACAACCTTATGCACCCCGCTCATTCGCCTTCCTTTGCAAGGTACTCTGCCCAAGCCAAAACAGCATTAGTGTCGCGTGCGCCCTGCGCATACCGGCCCGCGTGAAAGTAAGTTTTCCTGATGCTCCTGCCGAAAGCGTAGGGGGCCAGGGTGTCGTATTCCTTAGTTTTTTGTCGGTAGCTAGTGTCGTACAGTTCCATCCGCAGAGCCTGTAGGTTCTTCATTGTTTTCCTTTTCAAGTAATAGCGCCACAACATCAGCAACCTTGACCAGGTACCCCATCGTTGCCCTGCTGGTAGCACTTTTTTTATCCATGCGTACTGGAACACTACGCTCACGTACCAGATTTACCAAAATCGGCTTCCGAATAGTAATAAATCCAACCGCGCGCGGCCCAGCAAAACAATAAAAGTCAGCTTCAGATAAATTGATTCCCGACTTCACCCACTCGTCAGAAGCAAGCCGCTGATGAGTTTCGATGTATAGGTTGCCTGTGCGCCAGGCATGGTAATCAGTTTTGACCTCAATGGTGCCCCCTGGTAGCTGTTCAAGAAACGAGCCGACCAAGTTTTCACCAATCATGCCTCGCCGATAGTCAATATCGAACTGTGGCTGATAGTTAGGGTTTGTGCTCACCAGCCCCACCCCCTTCAGTGGTTCATCTAGTGTTCCGGTGTGGCACCCTTTGTGCCTTCTCCATCTAATACGTACCAAGTGTTATTAGTGCAGTCGAATACGGGCGTGTTGGCATCTTGGTAGTGCGAAAGTTTGTGGCCCCACTGCCTAGCCGATGCTGCGAACGAAGCGTTCGATTCAATCACGCCGTTCCAAATTGCGCACACCATCATGAGATTCTGCACACTGTTTGCTTCAGTGTTTTTGCGTCCAGCCCCACCCATCCCACGGTTCTTCCTGTGGTGCGGTACGAGGTCTTCTGTAATCCCGCAATGCCAGCAGTGAGGGTCACGCTCCTGCACTTGCTTCAGAATCTTTTTCGGTACGGCCATGCCTACAGTCTACCTAAGTCACTTTCAGGTGGCCCTACATCGGCGCGTACAAGCCGGAACAGCCTGCAAATAGTATGCGCTCGCATCCTGGAGGGTCGAATCTGTATGTACACACATCCATGTATATGTGTACAAAACGTTCCATGTATATATGGAAATCAGCATCCGTGTATATACGGAAATTAGGTGTCAAAACTTTATCCTTGGTTACAGGATTCGTTACCCAAGGCTATCTTCTTCGTGCTCCATGTCGGGCCACTGCACGGCGTTGCGTTTCTTCGCATCAATGGCATCAAAGTAAGTGCCCTCAAGGTTTGTCTCTAAATGCTCAATCACGCTCGAAGCGAGAGCCAGCTGCTTCTCGACCTGATTATCCCCAGCAGCGAGCCCAGGGTTTTCATAATAGAACTCCCACACCGTATCGAAAGCCTCACGCTTCACCCGCAGCTCCTGGGCGAGCAAGTGATAGCAGTGCGCCATCCCCGCAATAAACTGTTCATTGTTATCGGTCACAGTTTCATCTCCGCCTGCATAAGCTTTGAAATAGTCGCCTGCGCCATTACCTCGCCCTCCAACACCCGTATCTTTGTTCGCACACGGTTCACGCCCGCCTTAGCAATGTCGCGCGCCAGGCGGCTGTCAGCGCTCTTGTGCTTAGCAATAAATTGTCGCTCAGCAACAGTACCGTCAGCAGTAAGAAAAGCCTTAGCCTCAACCGTGTCTAAATTATGCTCAGCCTTCGCTAAAGCTATCTCAGCGTCATATAGCGCGTCAATACCCTGCCGGCTCGTCGTTACCAACGTTTGTAGTTCGCTGACTATTTGTGAGGGCAGCACGCAACATCACCAGCCTCTCAAGCAAAACAAATCGCCAGAAAACGACCCGCTCATGGTCGCCTTTTTGTATTGCTTCAAAATAAGCCTGCGCAATTTCACTCACGCTCGCTTCCAGAACCGTTGAATTCTTCGGCAAGTTTTTGCAACCCATCTAGCACAGTTTTTGAAGCCTTAGCTTTTTGTGCCTCAGCCCATAGTAATCGCAAAGGCTCAACCGCGGTCAACGCCTTACCCTCAGCCAACCAATCACGCGCCGCAGCAACACCGGCAGCAACCTTTGTCATTTCCTCACGCGAAGCCCTTTTGTTTCCCGAGTAGCCCGCATTAGCCAGCGCCCTTCCGATAGCTGAAGTTTCGCAGTTCTCAAGCGCAGCCGTCTTATTCGCCATCCCAGAACCATCAATCTCAAACGCATACCCCGTAGCCTTAGCCAAACCATCACTCTGCTCCTCACTGTTCAAGAAAATTTCTGCACGAACAACCCACCGCGACAAACCCTTATCTGTATCAGTCGTTTCGTTATGTGTAATAACGCGGGCATCTTTGTTGTCGCCATAAAAGCGGCGCAACCGTTCCTCAACCGTTTCGTAATCATTCAAGTTGAACTGAGCCATCAGCGGCCACCTCCCTCATCAGGGTGCAACCGGATGTCAGTCACACCTATATCCCATATTTCAATCTTGCCCGCAAACACTTTGTCTTTGAATTGCTGACGGGCGACACTTGCCTTCTGCGCCTCGCTCATACTTTCGTCAACCTCAAAGTCAACAATGATGCCGGCGAACGCAATGTGCTTACTCATTTTCCCCCCTTCACTTTTTTATTACCAGCCAGGGTGTTCCCTGACCGCGTGCCTGCCGCATAGCGACATTACGTTTCTTACCATCAATGAGAATGAAACCGTATTTATTTGACCCCATAGCGTCAAGCACCTGCGATTTCACCCGCAACAAATCGCCCTCGCCCTCATCGAACTCAGCCTGTGCCGCCAGCAGCTCAACCCCCAAATCTCCCAGGTCAATTTCATCCCCGTTGATTAAAGGATGCATACGGCGCTCAGCCTCATACGTAGCTTTCGAACCATCCCAGTCCGGTTGCGCCACGTTCTGCAAGTGTTGCCAGAAACGATTAGCCGACTCAAGTTGCACAGATTGCTGAAAACTGTCGCCCTCGACCCAATGCTCCTCATAATTCCACCCCGCAACCGCCGCAATAACAGCCCGCTGAACATCAAGCACTTGCATATAGTGCTGAACCTGCGCAACATATTGCGGCGGAACTTTATCCCAACCAAAGCGGGCCGTCTTTATTTCCACGACCAGAAGCTCCCCCGTTTCCCTGTGCTTAGCTAAAGCATCAAGGTTCGCAACCATGTGCAAAGCTTTGCCCCAGCGGTACGTGCCGGTTGTAAACACTTCGTATTCAGGATGCTCCTCGGCCCACAGCTGCAGTATCGGCAACTCAAAAGCATTTCCAAACCGCACAGCCCAATTCTCGACAGGCGGGTTAGGTATCTGCCCTGTGCGCTTAGCCCACAAACTGAAGGCCGACTCGTATTGGTTCAGCCCCATGATTGTCCCAATTTCAGAACCACCTATACCAAAGCTGCGGGCCTCGTGCCATTCAGGCGACCCGTTTTCAAACGTGCCTACAAGCTCGGCCTCATTTATTTTTTGCGGTGCGTAGTGTTCGAACATTTGTTCCCCTTTCGTTACCCTTAGTGTATGAGCCACCACCCACACCGCCCCTACACTGCACTCGTTGAACAGATAGATGCCGCGGGTGGGGTTCCCTGTCAGGTTATACCTGAAATTTTCTTCCCCGAAGATATTGCGGCAAAAACTTTACGCGACGAAGCAACAGCAACAGCCCGCGCCATGTGTGCAAGCTGTCCAATCACGATGCAATGCTTTGAATACGCCATAACAACGAACCAGCGGTACGGAATTTGGGGCGGCACCCTAGCAAGCGAACGCTAACCGTCTTCATCAATATCTTCAAACTGTGTGGCAAAGGCCCAAGCGTTTAGATGCAAGCGCAGCGTATGGGCTTGAGTCCTGGTCAGCGAGAGCGTCCCAGGTTCCTCCATCGCCCACACATCATCCCGCAAGCGCACATTCACGTCACGCCCATCAGATTTCAAATCCATCATTTCTGTTCACCCCCGACCTAGTTTCCCTAAGCGGCCCCATTCGGGTGAGTAGTTCCCGTAGTGGCCCCAATACTGGTCAGAGCAATCAAGGCATAAGCCCAGTTCCTCAGAATAGACATCAGTTGGCACCGGCGCGCCACAATCTTTGCAAGGCGTTATCTCATCGAATGTGATTTCCATTAGCTATTCCCTTTCAATAGTTTCATCGAAGCCCAGGCAACCAAGCCCAAGCCAATAAGCGAGGCACCGTTGATAGGTGCCAGCGGGTCAATCATCCCTGGTGCGAACAGAAACCCTGCCCCCACCATCATCAGCGCCCAGCCGGTCACAGGTTCACCGCCAGCCAAATAACGCAAACAAAAGCAATAAGGGTGCTAACCCCAAAAACACTCATCACTATTTTGGCGTCGCTGTGCGTCATGGACAGGTTCCACCCTGTTTTTTCTCTGCGCGGCCGGCTCTGCTTGAGTGCTACGTGTTCGCTTGCAGGCTTTGGGGCCGGCGTGACTATGTTTTGGTTGCCTATGGCGCGCCCTAACAGTATCGGGTCGGTGGCAACCATCAAAAGTATCTCGCGGTCAAGGCTTTTATTTCGGTTGAACCAGTCGCTCACCTCGCCAACGGTGAAGCCGGCCTCTTGCCTAGCCGCGTCAATTTGACTCATTTTACTCATCGCGTATCCCTTCGGTAGTGGGTAGGGCACATCTTTTGTGCCCCCCTTGACCGTAAACCCATATACGCCGGAAGTCAAGCACTTGACAAAAAAACCTCAAAAAATAGCCCGTAATGTGTTGCGCCCTTTACGTTTTGTGTGTAGTGTTATTTACACCTACAACGAAAGGCAAGGAAAATGAATGGCAAAGTTGAAATACTAACGCTGGTAGATGGCCGCATTATTGACCGCTGCTGGTTCCCCGACATGGAACTAGCGGCCAAAGCGCTCCACCTGCTGCACCGCAAAAACACAAACCGCCGGCACGAATTTGAATTGAGGGCACAGTAATGATGCGCAGCGACCATACGCTCAACTGGGTGCAAGAAAACTACCTGCTCGACGCAGTAGCAGAAATCATGACCACCGAAGAACCAAACGACCTGCACCGTATGGTCTACGAAGTAATCGAAAGCTGGTTGCCTGCCTACAACAACGAGATAATCATAGAATGGCTAGGAAGCGAAGGCCTGCCAGACCCCATCGAGTTCGACCATGCTGACGATGATTACTTGTATAGCATCAAGGCCGAAGGTATCATCGGGCGCATGAGGATGGGGCTTGAGTTTGCCGCCTCGGATTTCTTGCACCTGTTTGAAGGGCTTCATGACGAAAACCGCGAACAGTACCTTGAGTCAGTAAACGATGAGCTAACCGAACGGCTGCAAGACCGAAAAGACAAAAACCAAAAGGAGAAACAAGATGCGTGACCTTGATGCCGGCGACCTAGAAACTATGCCCTTCGATAAGTTGGCAGACATAAGGGTGTGGCAACTGGAGCGGCTAGAGCTTGTAACGGGCTTGCTAAAACAAAGCGTGCGCGACCAAGCCGAACAGGGCGTACCAATCAGTTCAATAGCAAAGCGCTCAGGCATTACGCGGCCCACTTTATATAAGTGGATTGCTGAATAAAAACAGCCCCCCGGTTCTCTGTAGCCGGGGGGCTGTTTCGTTCCACCGAAAGGAAGGTAATGAACCTACTCGGTAATCATACTATTGGCAGCTGTCACACTGAAGCAAATCCATAGGGTCAACCGGGCAGGCATACCCATCAACCTGCTCAATCAAATCGGCGCTCAGCATTACTTGCTAGCTTTGTCGTACTGCAGCACCGAGGTGAGCAAGGACATGACCAAAGCGAGAGCTGAAACGCTCAACACGTTCAACCAATCAATTTCCATAATGCCGGTAGCGCCCACACTCATTGTGGCGAGGGCCGTCTGCGCAAACGTTTTGATAGCGCGTTCAGTAGCGTAGGTAAAATAATTGCGAATTTTATCCATCAGGGTTCTCCTTTTTCTTGTCCTCCCACACAGCCGAAAAGCAGTATGAGGTCGTAATCAGAGTTACCAATGCTACCCCACCCGTGATGAGGTCTGAAGTTGCACTGTCGTTGTTCAGCAGGACAGCAACGCTACCCGCGATGAGCATGACCGCGCCCAAGCTGAAGGCTGCAAAAATGTAGCGCCTACGAATCTTCCAAGAAGGTTTCATGTAATCAGTCCCACTATCCAGGGCATTACCGCCGCAACCAAACCGAACCCGCCCACAGCCCAACCCATCCGCATCTCCAGTTTTCGTATTCTCTGCTCGTGGTCATCAAGTTTGCTCTCAGCGTCCGGCAGGCTGTTGGCAATTCTTTCAAGGAGGCGCCCCTGCCGTTGAACCTCAATGTAAATGTCACGCATTGAAACCCTTACTGCTCCGGTGTCGTTTTCTTCGGGCATCACACGCTCCCATCGTTCAGGGCACGCTGTAACGCGCTAACCGTTATACGCCCCCACACGCCGTCAGGTTTCACGCCTAAGCGTTCTTGTACGGCGCGACGAGTTTGCGGTCCCACACGCCCGTCTACGGGCGCTCCGGCCCATCTCTGAATAGCTGAATAGGTACGCCGCCCAGGGATACCATCAACGCGACCTGAATAACCGTAGCCGTCCAAAGCCGTCTGCCACGCTTTCCAGGTAGCCCTATCGAGCCGTCCCGTAACCCGCAAAACCGCCGGCGAAACAGAAGCAGAACCCTGCAAAAAAGGAACAGGGTCAAGGGTTTGCCCCCAGCGCCCGCCACGTTTGCGTACTTCAAAATGAAGATGGTTGCCGGTACTGCTTCCCGTCGTTCCAGAAAGGTAAATAAACTCGCCAGCCGCAACCCTTTGCCCTTTGCGTAAGCCCGTGCGATGTGCCCCGTGATAATAAACAGTTACTATTTCACCGTGGTCAATCAGAACCGTGTGGCCCCCGCCCCGAGCCGACCAGCCAACCTTCGTCACCACGCCATCACCCGCAGCAGTCACCGAGAAAGAACCGGCAACATCCACGCCCTGATGAAAAGCCCGCTTACCCGTTATCGGGTGAACCCTCCACCCATAAGGGCTGTTCTTGTTTATACTGCGGTCTGTAGGCCAGGGGTTATGAAGTTTCATTAGTTGCTCGTCCCGTGAAAGTTGAAGACAAAAACATGCCGCCCCCAAAACACATCAACCGTAAAGTGCCCGAACCTCTGAAGCAAAACACCCCACTGTCTTGTACCGCCCACCTGAGGATGGTAGTGGATGTAGTGGACTCTCCCGAACCCGAGGTTTAGGTGCC
>Ga0222655_1000871_pt1 | contig 11774 bp, 12 predicted proteins | sample AntAcemetagen423_FD_179857 | JGI IMG/M metagenome (GOLD analysis project Ga0222655, IMG submission 179857) | Saline water microbial communities from Ace Lake, Antarctica - #423 | ecosystem: Environmental > Aquatic > Non-marine Saline and Alkaline > Saline | place: Antarctica: Ace Lake... | reverse complement strand
CAGTTACATAAAGATGTATCGTACCATCTATAACAGAAAATTTTATATTGTTGGGCGTAATGAGCATATATGTATGGTCAATATTTACGGGTATAATGCTATGGTCGGAAAGATAATGTTTTATCTGTTCAGATACTATATCACAAATATATTTACAAAAATTCGTACATCCATATTGTTCTCTATAATCACTAAGTGAGATACCAGGGACGAAGGTGGGATTAGTAGCAAACCTTTGTTCTTTATCTATTCTATCATAACATTCGTAGATAGCATAAGGATCTAATGCAAGAGTTTGGATAGAGATAGTATTAAAACTCTTTCAATCAATCATATATGTTTCTGGTAAATCCGCTGTTAATGTTAGTTGAGAAAGTGTTGTATGAAGAAAATGATACATTTGCAAGTCACGGAGAGAAAGTTTAGGGTGATATTACTTTGATAAGTATGCTCCCAGAGAGTGAGACTACACTATCTCACCCATCATTACTATAATCATGGAGTATTTGCATAAGACAACAACTCTCTATTAAATAAATAGAGTAAATATATACAAAAAAATAAAAAAGTCAAGTCTAAGGGGTATGTAGATAGGTGAGATAAGTACACAAGAGCACAAATCACAATATAGCTGGTAATGTCATACCACTCCAAAGAGCGATAAATGCAAAAAACGAAAGAGTTAGTCCTGCACTATGTGTTCGCTGTATATTATTATTTGCGTTTTTTAATAAGAGAGTCGCAAATATCATTCCAACTGAACCACTCACTAATCGTCCAAGAAAGTTACTCCATGGAATATTATAGTATCGTCCACCTGCATCAAAAGACCAAAACCCCAACAACACAGCACCTGGATCTAAAACCATATCAATGAGAGTGAGGAGTATTGCTCACAGAATTATTAGTAGTCCTGAATTTTGTATATATTTTCTTAGTACCGCATAGACTCAGATAATGAGAGGTGTTCGTCCAATAAAAACAGTTCGTGGAACTGTATTTCAAATTTTTGCACCCAAAACATCTCCATACTCAAAACATCCATAAGGAACACAATAATGTACTCATACATACTCAAATCACAGAGCAAGAAAACCGCTCAATAGCAAGAAAGCTACTCAGTTAAGTCCAGTATCACGCAGGACGACGTAGTACGAAATAGTAGCAATGCCCAGCATCATTATAATCGATATTCGTTCCAATCATGGTATTATACCAAAACGGTTGACGAAAAATCCGCCAACAAACCCAAATAATAATATCGATATTGTAGCTACTATACTGCTATAGGTGCTTTTATTCCAGGATGTGGATCATATCATGCAAGCGTAAAGTCATCGTATGAAAATGAGAATAGGTCAGTAACTGCAGGATTTATCGTCATTGTAGGAAGATCTCTTGCTTCTCTCGATAGCTGTTCTTTTACTTGTTCAAAGTGGTTACTATACAGATGCGTATCTCATCCTACCCAAATAAATTCACCTGGTTCATATCATGTTGCTTGTGCAACCATCATCGTCAGTAAGGAGTACGAAGCAATATTAAACGGGACACCAAGAAAGACATCACAACTTCTTTGGTACATCTGGCAGCTTAGCTTTCCATTTGCAACATAAAACTGAAACATCATATGACATGGTGGTAAGAGCATGTTGTCTGCTTGGACCGGATTGTAGGTTACCACCAGCATTCTACGAGAGTTAGGGTTGTTTTTGATACTATCGACTACTTTTTGGATCTGATCGACTCATTCACTATTGAAATTTCTTCGTTGATAGCCATATACAGGTCATAAATCTCATCGTTTTGCTGCAAAAACATCGTCTTCTTTAATTTTTTCGACAAATTCTTTTTGCGTGAGTTCTCACTCGGGCATTCATTCTTTTGTATATTTTTGGTAAGGTCGTTCATCTCGGATATGGACACCATTATCTACTAGGTATTTGATGTTTGTATCTCACTTAATAAACCATAAAAGCTCGTGGATAATTCATTTTAGGAAGACTTTTTTAGTCGTAAGAAGAGGAAATCACTCTTTGAGATCAAAACGCATTTGGTAACCAAAGATAGACCTTGTTCCTGTTCCTGTTCTATCTCATTTATCAACTCATTCATCCATGATCTTACGCATAAGGTCCAAATATTGCTTATCGGCATTGTTCATAGATATTTTTTATGTGGATAAAATTTTTGTTATTTAATATTTTATGCTTTCAAATATTTTGTATCTTTTTAGGGAAAGGGTGCAATGGAAAATATAGTATATAAATAAAAATCAGAAATTTGAGAAATAAATAAAAAATATGTATTATCTAATTATATATACATTACATAATATATTTTACAAAACAACTATCTTATTATGGCAGGTTGACAAAGACTAAAAAACGAACTAGATGCACTTACTCCAAAGGAACTCCAAGTATTGTGATATAGTCGTATTATGGGTACATGAAATGCTGAGATTAACGAGGTATTATCTAATAAGATAGAAAGTACTAATTGAATATCATATATAGAAAATCTTATTGCGGATAATAGTCTCGATAAAGAATCCATTAAGCAACTTAACGATATAAAAGCACTTTATGAGAAATACAGTCCAAATATTAACTTACCTCAAAAACTAAAAGTCATAGACAATCTTATATATATCGATGGTTACCTGGTATCAAGATGAGAAAAAACCTGCATATTATACAAATAGTTTTGATGGTTCAGATCTTATGTATCCAAGTTGTGCGAAATTATTGTTGAATTTTACAGCACAAATAACGGGAACAAAATTTGATTTTCCACCAAGTTGGTATAAGTTACAAAAGGGTAGCATAGAACTAGAATCTTTTATCAAAGAAATAAACACAAACAACAACAAACTTATCATGAAGAATCTTCACTTTATTCTTTGATGAACTAGGTTTATTTTAGTATGAAAAGCCGATGACTGATATGATATATATCTTGTTGTTTCGTCTGCTGGTTCTCATTTCGATGGTTGAGGTGGTGATGAAGATTATTAATCATTGCACTAAAAGAACAGAATCCTAACGAAATTTGTAACTGTATTCTTACATTAAGATTTAGATTTTTTTTCTTTTTATTCATAACAATCTAAAAAAATACTTACATCTCAATCTCATCATATATTACGTCTTCCAGCTGTTGGTTCAATGTTAGACTCTTAATATCAACTGCTCCAATTGTTGTTCTTCTCAATCTCGTCAGTATCCCACCCAAACCAAATTCCTGCCCAAGTCGGTATCCAATTGATCTAATATAGGTTCATGATCCCACATCGAGCTTTATTTTTAGTACAGGAAAATCATAGGAAATTATCTCATAACTGTTGACTACCATCTCTCTGGACTCATTCACTTCCACCCCAGCACGAGCAAGTTCATACAACTTCTTCCCGTTTTTTTTCTTCGCAGAAAATGGTGTGAGGGGAAGTGTTGCTGATGGGATAAGCGTATCAAGTTTTGACTGAATATTATCAAGAGTCGGTGCTGGTTTTCTTACATCATTAATAAGTATTTCATTATTATCCACACGATATTCCTCATATTTCTCCCAATAATCCATATCCCAGGTATCACTCATCTTAGAAAAGTCTATCGTTGTTTCATAGGATTTGTCAGCGCCAAGAAATTCATGTAATCTCTTAGTGTCTTTATACACAGCAATGATAAGCAGTCATGTAGCCATAGGATCAAGTGTTCCACTATGACCTATTTTCGTTTTTTTAGGAAAAAGTCTCTTGAGTCTACGAATCACATCATAGCTTGTTATTCATTGTGGTTTATCAACAGCAAGAAACATGATATATACAGACATAAATATAATATAGATACTACAATTATCCTTGCAAAAGTCTAGGAATTATCTATATTTATGCCACTTTTTATTTGTAGTACACAAACACCGACACACATGGATCCCTTATCGATACTATTGTTTATTATTCTTTTTATGTTATCTGGCTTCTTTTCAGGAAGTGAGATAGCGTTTATGTCTATTCCTCATCATAAAATTCAATGACTCATCAAACAAAAAATACCATGAGCAAGAGAGCTCAAGAGGTTGAGGGATGACACAGAAAAGCTTCTTATAACTATACTAATTGGAAATAATCTTGTTAATACATTTACAGCGTCCCTTGCTGCCAAAATCAGTATAGATATAGCAAATAATTCATGACTAGAACAAAGTCTCGCTATCGGAATTTCTACAGGTATTATAACCTTATTGATACTTATATTTGGTGAGATCACACCCAAAACGTTTGCAACACGTAATGCAGAAAAGATTGCACTAAATATTTCTAAATTTTTCATTGTATTGCAGTATATTTTATACCCAGTTGTTGTTTCGATAGAACTTATCACAAAATTATTTAAAGGAAAAAATCCAACACGTACATATATTAGTGATGAAGAGATTGCATCATTTATTGAAATGGGTGAAAAATCCTGAGTTTTTGAAAAAGGAGAATATGAAAAAATTAAAAGTATGTTAAACTTCCATGATGTGACTGCCCAAGAAGTTATGACACCAAGAATGAGTATTGAAGCACTTGCTGATGATATCACAGTAGATGAAGCTATCAAAGAAGTACTGAATTATTCGCATTCTCGTATACCCGTCTATCATGAATCTATAGATACGATCAGACATATAGTTTCATTGAGAGAGTTAATGCATTTGCAACAGCTAGGTCAATGAGGAGAAATTCTATCAAAAGTTTGTGGTAATGATATTATAAAAGTACCTATAAGTAAACCAATTCACAAGTTATTAGAAAAATTCAAACACTCACGTCAACATATCGCAGTAGTGATAGACGAATATGGCTCAATGGCAGGTATTATAACATTAGAAGATATTGTTGAAGAAGTGTTTGGTGATATTCAAGATGAAACTGATGTAGAGAAAGAAACAATTGTTGAAAAAGACAACTATCGAATAGCACAACCATATATGATGTTTGATGACTTACTAGAAGAGTTATCGATAGATTTTGATGCATTAAAATTACCTGAAGAAGCGTATAAATGAGAAACACTTAGTTATTTTGTTATTGATCATTTAGAAAGATTTCCTAAAGCCAAAGAAGTCCTTTCACTTCCTTTAGAGTTTCACCCCGAGGATATAAGAGATCAAAAAAATGTCGCAACTCGTTTGCACATTCAAATTATAGAAGTAACAGATGACGCCATACAAGAATGTAAAATACGATTTTCTTCATGATCATAGTTACATTTAGTCTAAGGTACCAATAAGTAAGTATTCATATGATTCATCTGCTCTAATTAGTTGAGATAGTTTTTTGCTTATTGCAGTAAATATTTTTTCATGAGAGTCTATAGATGGATTGAGTGTATTGATGATAGAGATATAAATATTTATTCTTTCCTCTCAGGGAATATATGCAAGTGGTTGTATAGCAGTAAAGCACTCACTAAAAGTTATGGTGTTTGTATGATATTTTTTAATGGTATTAAGTAGAGTTTCACAACGTTGGGCGATATTAGTACTATGTTTTTCACGTATAGATAGTGCTGTATGTAATGTATCAACGATAGCAGAGACGACAGTATCTTTTTCATTCTTCCAAGAAACGAGTGACGGGTTTCATATACTATTGTGTGCAAGGGGAGTGTTCATTACAGAATCGAAAAAATAAATGATAACTTAGTATATACTATATTTTTTCAAAAAGCAAAAATTTGGTTTGTCGATAACTATAGGATATCAAAAGATACATATTTTTAGGGTTTGTCAGTTATTGTAAAGATAATTAAAAAATGGCAAGAATATACGATAGTAATATCCTCATTTTTTTGTCTATTTGTGCTATATCCTCTATACTTATGTCAGCAATAGATTTTACTCTCTTATATACTCATGATGAATACATTACACAACAACACCCCAAACAACACTTCAGAAAATCTACAAGAATCTGTCAAAGCGTTGCAAGACACAGCTAACCAACTTGCTGATGCATTACAAAGATGACCAGCAGAAGTAAATGGATTCACCCTTAAGTTAGCAAACAGATTTCTCTATGCACAAGATTTCTTGGTAACAGATACGGTATTAAATTTATTTGGCCAAATGAAAAAACATCTTACAAATATTCATAATGCAGTCCAAGCAGGTGAGCTATATGATGGAGAGACGTTTACAACACATGCACAGACAGAAAATATGGCAACATTATTGTTTGAACAAAAAGATGTGCTCGCTGAGAGAAGAAATCAAGACAATTACCTTAATGAGACATACGGATTTGTAATAAATGAAATCAACGACCAAATCCAAACAATTATTGATAGTATGCCAGTCTTACTTTCAAGAGTTGCGTAGATATAGAGCAAAAATATTTTTTGTAGTCTCTCCTTCGGGGGAGGCTTTTTTCAAAAAGACAAGACATTTGACTTTCAAAGAAAAGTATGTAATCTATATAAAAAAGTTATTTTATAATCTCTCTATCTTCCAACGTCAAAGAAAAATAACAGTAAATTACCTGATGAAACAATCCATCAAAATTGTTGTAAATGAGAACACAAAACATCATCTTTTGATGAAATACCAACGATTCAATCAGGGGCATTGGCAAACAATCTCAAATTAAATAAATTATCCCAAGAAGAAACGTTTTTTTGCGGTATAGATATCTTACATTTAACAAACACTCAACAAGAACTTTTTGTTAAACTCAATCCAGAACAAAGACAAGAACTATCACAAAAGACAGTCATAAATACAAACAAATGACAAATAGAATTTATACAGATCAAAAGAGCTATCAAAGATAATGATATCATTCAAACTGTTAATAAAGAATGAGCAAATGATACAGTCAAGAGGTTGTGAAACGAATGGTTCTTGCCACAAGATATCGACTTTAGCGAAGAAAATAACCATATCCTAGATCCAAAAAGTTCCGACTATGATGCAATGATAATGCAGATGCCAGGAATGAACGACAATGAAAAAGTGCAAAATTTCAGGTTACTGACTGGTATGCAATGATGGTATTGGACATCAAGAATGCACAGTACATCAAATACAAAATTCGTTGTTCATGCGTTTGGTAAATATGTTCGGGATAGAAGCCGACTTAGCGATTTTAATGATACGTATAACGTTCGCCCTATAAAATTACTACCATAGATAGGCATAAAAATTTGTTCATAGTAACCTATGAAGTTTATATAAATTTTTTTATAAGGAATATATGATAGAAGTAATCAATTTATTTCTGACTCCAAACAACTTTCTTTTCTCATTTGATAGTCTTAAATTCTTTGGCTTTGACTTTTATTTTGTCTCAGATATTATAGTACTTCTTCCATTCTACTGTATCTGGAGCATCGATCATTTTTTTATGCAAAAGTCATTCGACGCCTTTGACGGTCACAAATATTCCGTAGTTATAGATAAGTTTTACATATCCAACATATTCGTTTCCTAACGTGATGTCATCGATACTAAATGTTCATGTATGTGAATTCGTTGGTTCTTTTGTAGTTTTATTGGGTGTTCTACGTTTAGGTATAGAACTTTTTTCTGTAGAAGATTTTTTATCCTCGGCCTTCATACGATTAACGTTTGGTGCAAAAAGAAGATACGGAACCATATTGCTCATACGCACAATAGCGTCTTTGTCTCCAACAAGAACAGTGAGCGGTTCGTTTCTCTCATCTTTGAGACTGCCATGGTGATAGAGTGCAATTGTGCCAATATCTTTTTGATAGTATGAATCGCTATCCAATCATGCTGGTTTGCTATAGAATATGGCCTTGTGTTTTCAATTCTTTGTGTCAAAAATAAGTGCATCAGGAGATTGATCATTCACACGATATTGTTCAAAAAGAATGATATTATTGGATATGTAGGGATGCTGAAGGTTCTCCACTTCAGATTCAGAGAGACCTAGAGATTCGTAATGTGCTTTTTCTACCACTTTTTCTTGTGCAGAGAATGTTTTACTATTCCATGCATTCATAAGTTTTTCAAGTTCTCATCTTTCGATAGCATATCTTTGTCTAGATTGTTTCAATATTTTTTCCTTTAACTCAACCGAATTTTCTGGGCTATCTAGTGGCATTGTCTTTACACTAAATGGATCTGAGGTGATACCATCGATCATCAACTTTGTGTAAGTCGTGAATCTTGGTAACGATATCAAGTCATTTGTACTCACAATTCATTTAAATTGTGCTGAAACTACGGAGGCGTCATCATGACCAAGTGTGAATGATATTATTGTTCCAATATTTCCAAAGATTGCATCTCTTATGGTTTCGTTTAATTGTGAGGTATATTGATTAGCAACAATCAGTGATAGTTTATACTTTCTCGCTTCAGAGAGAATTGTCGCAAACGAATCAGTCGCAAAGTTTTGAAACTCATCGATATAGAGATAAAAATCTTTTCTCGCATTATAATTTACATCTGCTCTGGACATTGCATCTATTTGAAATTTTGTTACCAAAAGAGAACCAATCATCGATGCATTATCTTCTCCAATTTTACCTTTACTTAAGTTGACGAGGATGATTTTTCCTTCATCCATAGCTTTTCTCATATTGAGTTTACTTCTTGGTTGTCCAAAAATATTTCTCACGACACTAGAAGAAAGAAACTGTCATATCTTGTTAGTGATAGGAGCAATAGCCTCTTCTCTTTGTTTATCATTCCATTTATTAAACTCATTTTGCCAAAACTTAATCACCAAAGGATCTGTTATGTGTGATATAACCTCCTTTCTAAATCACTCATCAACCAAAATCCTTAATATATGCATCAATGTTGCATTAGGATATTCAACGATAGATAAGAGTACATTTCTCAAAATATATTCTAATCTCGGTCATCGACTATGTGCATAGAGTTTATAAAATGTTGATACGACACCAGAAACAATACGATTTTTTTCTTCTTCTGTTTCGTATTGCAAAAGATTAAATCCTATAGGATAGCTTGTATCTGCTACGTCAAAGAGTACCACATCATTAATCCTATGATTTGGAATATGCTCAATAACTGTATCTACCAAGTCTCCATGTGGATCCAAAAGTGCTAGCCCATGGTTTGATTGCATATCATGTTTGATCATATTGGATATCAGTGTTGATTTACCTGTACCAGTCTTACCTACAACATACACGTGCCTGAGTTTATCTTCTTTTTTGATTCCAAACTCAATACTTTCTGCTCTGTAGTCTGTTGTCCCCAAAAGTGTCATTTCTTCATTACCTCCTGTATCTGTGGTAGGTAAATTAGTAGGGTAGGGAAGTTTTTTGTAGCTGATATAACTTAATCATTTTACAAAATTTGTCATAGTGGGAAGATGAAAGAAGTTTACAACCTGACCAAAAGTGAAATGGTTGTAGACCGGTTGTTCTTTTATAGTTATTTTCCCAGAACCACTAAATGGTGAAAATGCTGAAATAATATCTGATCTCAGCGGATTCCTTACATCTTGTTCTATATCACGCATAGCATATCCAATAGATAGATATATACGTGGTTTGTTTGCATCTTCCTCTTCTTGTTCTTTTTTGCTCAATTCATCAGGGCTATTTCAGCGTATTTTATTGACAAGAAAAACTGTTCATTGCCATAGCTTAGAGAGTAATGAAGGATGTTTTATAAATGTATAACTAAAATATATCGAAAGTGTTCATTCTTTGGGGATGTTTTGTAATAGTGCAAAAATATCATTCATAGGATCCATATATGATCAATCTTTTGTGAAATCTTGTTTCGTCAGGACAGTATCACTTTTTTCATATTCTATATAGCTTTGTCCACTACGAATAGGTGCAAAATCCACTTCTGTGATATTTGATGTCGGATAGTTGGCATAGAATGTATTGATAAAATAATTGGTGATTGTGCGAGGTACTCTTACGTACAATTTACTATCGCTATTGTTTCATGTAATCCAAAAGACAATTTCCTCATCTTTGATACTTACAAGATTTCTTAAAATAGTATCCCAATGATTGACTCCAAACTCGTTTTCTCTCAATGGTCTTATTTGAAAGTAACGAAATGCGTTTGTCGGTGTAATTGAGGGTTCTATAGTTTTACTTTTTGTGTCTCATTTTTTTGTCTTTTTGACAACATCTTGCGAGGTAGTACCAGCAATCATCTCTCATATATATTGTGATGTATCTAATAATCGACGAAGCATAGAAGATTTATAAACATAAATACACCATAATTATACATATTTTTTTGCAAAATGCAAAATTTTCCTATTGTTTCGTATCTATGGAATAGTACATATAAAAAAAGGATTTACATACAAGGAGTTATTATGTACATTTATGCCTTTGATTGGTATGCGGGGATCGATAGAATATATAAGTATACATGAGAACTTAAGGCTAAACCTTGAGATCTTCTTGCGGCACACAATACCCATTTTTTGGTTCTGTGAGAAGAGATTATGTTTGCCGAGATGTATACATACCAACAATCAACATTTGCTAGCTATGATATAATACATAAACAACTTATAGATTCACGTACTATAGAGATGATTCATCGATTAGTCTATACCTACTATAGTAGTTACAAAAATGTTATCCCTTTATTTATACCATGAGATATCTCATACCTTATAGCTAAAAAGCCAAATAAGGCTTTAGGTAATACAACACAAAAAATAACATATGATACATCGTCAAAAAAATGCATAGATATCAAACCAAAATCAATTTCTCTAGAATTATGGATATTTCCAGATATATGGACAATGTATAATGTTACTACATCCAAACAGCGTGATGCCAATATATTTCGACATAGTAAACTAACGCCCCTCCAGAAAGTTCGTATATTTCGACAAACCAAAATGCAAGTAAATGGAAATTATCTTACAACGTATGCTGGTGTTTTTCAAAATCGAAAAAATCTCACCCATATACATATGTTCTATCCACATAAACGATATTATGCACACCAGCAAGATCCTAAGTATAAAACACACGATGTAGTCAAAAAACTTGTTGACCTCTATGATATATCGGTATCATACATCCAAGAATAGATTATATCACAATTATTAGTAAAGTCACCATATAAGAAGTTCATAATATGTAAATATTGCATAAATAGTATCAGCTCAGTATACTTATGGATAGAGAGTTTATATATTCATACCTATACTCATGGAAAAAACATATCGTTCAGTACGAGAAAAAACATTTCGTCTTGTTATGATGCTTATAGTAGTTCTATGAGTTATCTATATCTATATCCAGATAAATATAGCTATAACAAACTGACAAATAACACGTAATCAGGAAATACTTGCAGAAAAAAATGAAGAACTGGATGCATTATTTCAAACAACGGGATTTGATATACTTATTGCTATACAAGAAGTACAGCCAGATGTTCATACTATGCAATGGTCAGATCGTATACAATCACTGATTGATATGATAGTACAATTAGAATCTGTAACTCCACAAGATTCAACAACAATTGCTCTGTCTGATTTTCGTATTAGTTTTGAAGAATTATCATTGAGATGAAGAGTTTCAAGTTTAAGTTTATTATATATTGATGCACCAAGTAGATGATTTCAAAGTCTTATAGATAGATTTACATCATTGGACTTTATTTCTCATATGCGTATCCAAGAATATACAAGAGATGAGGTTGGTGGATACAATTTTATTTTACAAGCAGATATTAATCATGACAAATCCAAATAATCACAATGACCAGGAAAATAACGATGTTAT
>Ga0222655_1000870_pt1 | contig 11779 bp, 22 predicted proteins | sample AntAcemetagen423_FD_179857 | JGI IMG/M metagenome (GOLD analysis project Ga0222655, IMG submission 179857) | Saline water microbial communities from Ace Lake, Antarctica - #423 | ecosystem: Environmental > Aquatic > Non-marine Saline and Alkaline > Saline | place: Antarctica: Ace Lake... | reverse complement strand
ACAGACGAGGAATTAACTTTACTTACAACGATATGATGCAAATATATAAAACGAATTTTCCAACAGAACAACAAGGGAAAGACTACCTATTAAATTTAGGGGTAATATTAGAAGTAGAAAACGAAATAGTCTTTGCTAAAAATACCGCTGCGGTTGTGTATATCGGTAAAGTGGTAAAGATAACAGCAACATATGATGCAGATGGTAATATAAGCACACCAGCAGTTTACTATGACGGCTATGCCATAGATGTTATGAGTAGCGAATTATTAAGTTTCGGTACATATGAGGTATTTCCAGCGGACAAAGCAGCACATAGCTTTTACGGATGGGCAAGAGATGCAGAAGTACCTAAAACACAAGAATAATGTACAAAATAATCGCGGACTATATGACGCTTGGACTTTGGGGTATGAGCATGGCTAACACAATTACCTCTTTTGATATTGCGAGCGCCTCTAGTATTGCGCAATTAGTACTATCTATTTTAGGTATTGTATATCTAGGCGTTAAAATTGTAAATGAAACGCTAAACGGTAGAGTCGAGCGAGAGGGAAAAAGAATTGAAAACGAAATTAATAATCGAGAACTAGATGAGGAATTTTAATATAAACGAGTTTGATAGTCCAGACGTTAAAGGCTCTGGCGTTAATATGGATAGTTGTTTTCTAGAAATGCTAGACAAAGCTAGAGATATAGCAGGCATACCTTTTAAAATAAATTCTGGTTACAGAACGCTTGAGCATAACGCAAAGGTCGGAGGCGTTAACTCTAGCAGCCACACGAGAGGCTTAGCCGTCGATATAGCTTGTAATGAGTCTAGAGCTAGGTTTATAATAGTTTCGGCGTTAAAAGACGCAGGATTCAATCGTATGGGTATATCTAACTCTTTTATTCATGTAGATAGTGATAGCGATAAGGCTCAAAATGTAATCTGGACGTATTAATGGAAACAGGAAAGTACAAAGATAAGAACGGCACGACTAGAGTAGGCGACGCTTTGAGGTTTTTAGCTAAACAAGGCAAAGCTTTTGCGCCCGAATTGCTAGAGCTTGCTGCAAATGTTACGGGAGTCAAGGCTTTGGATAAGATAGGCAACGCAATACGAGGGGATAAGTCGCTCACGCAGACAGATAAGGACTTGCTAATAGCAGAGTTAAACAAAGATATAGCAATAGAGCAGGAAATTACAAAGAGGTGGGAGGCAGACGCAAATAGCGATAACTACGCTAGTAAGAATATACGCCCTTTTACGCTCGCCTTTTTGCTTATATGTATGTTTGTATTCATTATGCTAGATAGCTCGTTAGACGGCTTTATAATAGCTAAGGAATGGATTGAGCTATTGCAAGGTTTATTAATGACTGCGATTGGGGGATATTTTATAGTCAGAGGAGCGGAGAAAATCACAAAGAATATTAAAAAGTAAACCCCTGCATTTCTGCAAGGGTGTATCCTAGTTGTGCCGTTGGTCGTATTTCCAATTCTCAAGCGCTTTTTTAGCATCTCGATAGGCTTTGTTTAAAGCCTTAAAACTAGGGTCATCTTTATACAGCTCGTAGTCGTTATAATAAACTACTGAGCGCTCTCTAAGAGCTTGAGGTAGGTCGAAGTACTCTGCCTCTTTAACTCTTAAAAAATATTCTTTAGAGCCTTGCATTATTTGCGTTTAAAATCTTCGCTCTCGTCCTCTGAGAAAAATCCTAACTCGTAGAAACCTGTTTTTTTAAGTACAATCCTGCTCAAAGCTCTTTTTTCTGCCATTTCTAAAACATAATATGAGTTAGTATTTCCGTCTTTAAAAGAGCTACCCTTTATCGCAGAGCCGAAAGTCTGGAGGTTTCCTGTTGTAGCTTTTATAGCCGCGAAATTTGGCTCACATCTTACAACCTCAAAAGATACCTCTATTTTACTAATAGCTTGAATCTTCTCGATTCCGCTCCTCGATATAATAAAATAATGAGCGTGTTTAAAAACATCGTCCTTTGTTAAATTATACTTTAAATAAAGCTCTTTAATTTTTTCCTTGTTTACTTGCATAATAATCTGGTTTTATATTTTGTTAATCTATTTTGTGTTCTAATATTAAAATTTGCGTCTAGTAAACGCTCCGATTCGGTTCCAAAGATACGATAATAAGGGTTATCTTTTGCCATTATGTAGTCATATCTTACAGATAATATCTGTAGCATACTATTAACACTTTTTATTTTCTCCCTATCACTCATAATTATTTGCTATTACATTAATTAGTAAATCCTCCTCCTCGTCTGTTATTTCTATATCGTCAAAATGTTGGTCGAATACTGCTAATATCTCAATATCAAAGTGAGAATCGCCTAGCGTTACGTCCTCAGTCTCGAAATGAGTACCATGCGAGTAGCTTACATCTCTACTAGCGTAGATACTAAACTCTACACCATACTCGCCAAGACGTGCCTCTACAAAATCCTGCTGGAGTACCTCGTTATCGTGGTCGCTTTCCCATTCAATAATCGGAGCGGCAAGCTCCTGTATACTATCTTTTAATGTTTTCATTCTTTAGTTTTAGATTTAATATTCTTTTTTTGATTGCCTTGCGTCTTTTGCAACGTGGCAAGCTGTCAGCGATTTGTTGCAGCTTTTGGATAATTTGTTTTTTTGTTCTCATAGTTTTACAATATTACAACTTTATTTAATAAAAAAAAACATTGTTAATAAAAAAATAAAAAAATGAGTAACAAAATTAGTATATTATACTACTAACACATAAAGTATAAATGTTAGAAAAATTAGTACAAAGAAATAAGGATTGGCAAAATCTAGCCTATAGGATTTGCGGAAATTACGACGAGGCTCAAGACCTAGTCCAAGAAATGTATATAAGGTTAAAAGATTACGAGGTAGTTAACGAGGCTATGGTCGCAATTACCTTAAAAAATATGTGGACCAATATACTTAAAAAGAAAAATCGAGAGCATAGTATAGAGGGATTTTACTCTTTAGCCTACGATTCGCAAACTTTTGAGGCTACAGATAAAGAGCGGAAATACCTAGACAGATTTAACAATCTTCCAATGGTTCAGCAAGAGCTTATATTAGAAAGCTACGACAAAAGCGTTAGGAATATAGGAGAGGATTTTAACATAAATTACGGCTACGTACATAAAAAGATACACGAGGGTTTAAAGAAAATATTAAAAGAAGATTACAAAAAATATAAAAATAGTAATCTGAAATACTTAAAAAAGCGTAAAAATGAAAGTAACTAAAAAAGACCTAAAAAATTTTAAAGGAGACAAACGAGGTAAAAAGTATAAAAAAATGAAACTTGCCTACGAGAAATCTATTGAGACCAAAAACGTAGACGACGTTGGAGTAGGTACAACAATCGAGAAAGTACTTAAAGCTACGGGCATCTCTAAACTTGTAGAGGTATTCACTCCAGAGGGCGAAGATTGCGGCTGTAGTGAGCGCAAAAGACGCTTAAACAACTCGCCAACTTTTAACGCATCGCAGAAACCTAAAAGATGTATGGACAAAGCTATGCTTGAGGCTTACGATTATTTTGTGCAATCTAGAGAGGTAGACAAATGGAGCGCAGAACAGGCAAAATTAGTTTTTGATACCTACGAGTGGGTATTTGCTTTAAGATACGATACAAAACGTATGTGCGCAAACTGCAACGGAACGGCTAACATCTTAAAAATGATTACCGCGAGTTTAGACAAAGTATACGAGAGTTATTAACATTTCTATTTTTAGTTTTAAAACGCCAGTAATTAAGTTTATTGGCGTTTTTTTGGTTTTGTAGGCGACAAACACGACATAATTTTTTGGCGTGTCGTGTGTCTTAGCTTAGTAATAGATAGCCGTAACACCGAAACACGACATTTGGCGTGTCGTGTCGTGTATTTTAAAACTGAAAAACCAAACGCTAGATATTTATAAAAAAGACGACACGACACTATTTTGTCGTGTTTTGGTAATAAACCTAGTGTAGTGTTGGTCGCAGGACACGACATCGCCTAAAAATTATGTCGTGTTTATGTCGTGTTTGTCGTGTTTGTATTGTTAATAACTATATAGATTAATTTAAAACAAAGTCTTTATATTTGTAAAAGATAGAGTTCAATTTTTCTTTACAAGCAAATCGTAGGAGGTTAGCTAACACATTACAAAACTCTTATTTTCAAAGCTCCTCCTACCTTAGCTTTTTAAATAGGAGTTTTTTTTATACAAGCAAATGATAAAACTGGATATAACAAAATGTAACGAATTAATTGATAGGGGTTTTTCTCTTATTACTGCAACGGCAGATAAAGTACCCGTTGGTAGTTGGAAAGATTCACAAGAGAAAGCTACCGACATAGAATCTTTCAGATTAAAGTACCTAGATTCAAAAGCTAGTATCGTTGGAATAGTAACTGGGTTTAACGATTTGGAATGCCTAGACGTAGATTTAAAAGTATTCTCTACCGCTAGAGAAAAAAAGGAGTGGTGGGCGGAGTATCTTAGTTTTTTAGAGGATAACATCTTTAATTTCAAAGATAAGTTTGTAATAGCTAAGACCATTAACGACGGATTTCATATTCTATATAAGTCTAAAAGAGCAGAGGGAAACCTAAAGGTCGCTAAACTTAAAGGTCATAAACAGCAGATTCTAGAGACTAGAGGAGTAGGCGGTTACATCGTGGCATACTCAGATATTCTAAACGGCAAAGAGTATACAAATATTGATTACATAAGCGACGAGGACAGAGCTATTTTATTTTCTATTTCCAAGACATACGACCACAAAGAGGAGGCTATAGAGGTAATCGAGAAACCCAAAAAAAACAAGGCTATAACTACAGGCTTGAGCGCTTGGGAGGATTACAACAATAAAACAAGTATACTCGATTTAATAGGCGCAGATTTCGACGTAGTTAGAAACCTAAAAGATAAGTATATAATAAGACGCAAGGGCGCAGATTCCGCACATAGTGGATATATCTATAAAGATAACGGATTAATGTATCTCTTTACCTCTGGCACTACCTTTGAGGCAGAGAAAGGATATAACCCGTTTATGGTTTACGCTCATTATATCCATAACGGCGACGCGAGCCTTGCTGCTAAGGAATTATACTCTCAAGGATATGGAGAGCGTATTGCAATAGATGCGCCTTTAAAAGCTATCATAGAGGATAAAGAGGTTTGTGTAAATACAGAGTTTCCCCTAGAGATATTTCCGCTTGAATTACAGCATTACATACTAGAGAGGCATCGCACGTTAAAACAGTCTATTGATTATATGGGTTGTAGCTTGTTATTTTTAACCTCTATTATAGTAGGTAACTCACAACAGATAAAAATAAAAAACGGCTGGAAAGAAACGCCTAGTATTTGGCTCTCTTTAGTAGGAAAGGCAGGAGTAGGAAAGACGCCGTCTATTAAAGGTATCACGTTCCCTTTAGATAAAGCAAATAGCACAGAAATAAAAAAGTATATTGTAGCGGAGGCTAAATTCGAGGAGTTTAACAATATGGAGGCAAAGGATAAAGCCTTGACAGAGCCAGTTTATAAGCCAAAGAAAACTCAATTTTTAGTTAACGACGTAACTCTTGAGGCGCTTGTAGAATTACACAACGAAAATACAAACGGCATAGGAGTATTAAAAGACGAGCTTGCAGGTTTCTTTAAGGATATGAACAAATACAGGGAAGGTGGCGATATGGAGCATTGGCTATCCTCTTGGAGTGGTGGAGAAATTAACCTAAACAGAAAGACCGCAAAGAGTAGCTTTGTAGAGCGTGCATTTTTACCAATTATGGGCGGTATACAACCTAGTATATTAGACGGATTCCAAACAGAGGAGAACAAAAGCAACGGATTTATTGACCGAATGCTATTTAGTTATCCAGAGCTTGAGGTAGAGGACTACGTAGACGAGGAGATTACGCAGGATTTACTAGATTGGTACGAAAATTTTATCATTAAATTTTATGAGTCTACAAAAAGAAATCTAAAAATTGGCGACGGAAACGTAGTCGAGGCAGTAACCGCAGAGTTTACTCCAGAGGCTAAAATAGAATACAAAAGAATACACAAGGAAATAACAGCGATGCAAAAGTCGGAGGATATAGCAGAGGCTAATAAAAGTATGCTCCCTAAAATGAAAGCCTACGTCGCTAGATTTTCTTTACTTATTAATACGCTAGAGTCTCAAAAAAATACTGAGATACACAAGGACGAAGTCTGTAAGTCTAGTATTTTAAAAGCTGAGAAGTTAGCGCATTATTTTATAGATATGGCTAATAAAATAAAAATAGAGAGCGCAGAGCGTACTAAAATAAAAAGCAGTTTCGACAACAAAAAAGACGCCTATACTAATTTTAAAAGTATCTATACAAAAAACCCAGAGGCATCTCAAAAGGACATTGCGGATATGCTAGGTAAATCTATAAGAACAACGCAGAGATATATTACTAAATTTAATAACGAGAAATTATGATGAGAGTAAACTAAACATTTTAGTTGACAAATAAATAAAAACAGAAATAAAATGAAACAAGAGAAAATTTATTATGATGAGATAATGGCTTTAGGCTTTACCGAAAATGTACAAAGTGATAGTGTTTATTTTGCTAAAAATGGTTATAGTTATGTTATTATAACTAAAGATTTAACTAAAAAAATATCTTTGGATTGGGAAAAAGAAACTAAACTTTGTGAGATGATTAGAATTGACAACCAAAATACTTGTAATATAAAATCTAGATTACCAATAATGAACTTACAGCACTTGAAGGAAATGATTAATTTCTTCTCTGAAGAAAAAGAGTAGGTATTTAATTATTCGACATTTGGAATTAATGAATAACACCTACTAAAATAAATAAATTATGAAGTCAATAATAGGAATAGCAATACTTGTAATAGGAATATACTTCGCTACAAGAACAACTAAAGATAAACCAAACGAATTTTAAAAACTATGAAAAACGAATCAAACCGCTATAGGTTAACAGAGAAAGAAGAGGCTAATCTTTTAGAGATGAGAGCGAAAGCAGAATCTAGCAGAGTCCTAGTAATTGGAGACGTACATCTCCCCTTTGAACGCAAAGACTATTTGCAATTTTGTAAGGATACATACAAAGAGTATCAATGTAATAGAGTCGTTTTTATTGGCGATATAATAGATTCTCATTACTCCAGTTTTCACGCTACAGACCCCGACGGATTAGGAGGAGGCGCAGAGCTAGACCTTTGCGTAGAGCGAGTAAAAGATTGGTATGAGGCATTCCCAGACGCAGAGATTTGTATAGGTAATCACGACGCTATTATAATGCGCAAGGCTTTCGATAGTGGCGTGCCTAAAGTTTGGATAAAAGAGTTTAACGACGTTTTAAAAACCCCTAATTGGCAATGGGTAACGGATACCTATATCGACGGCGTGCGATATGTACATGGACATAAAAGCTCTAAAGCAAGGACGGCAGCTCGTAGGGATATGGTATCCACAGTTACAGGGCATTTCCATACAGATTTCTATATAGATTATATGTTTGGAAAGACTAGAGCTATTTTTGCTATGGCTGTCGGCTGTGGTATCGACGACTCGCAATACGCATTTGCTTACGCCGCAGGAGGTAAAAAGAACGCCATAGGCTGCGGAGTAGTATTAAACGGAGGAGAGACGCCGATATTAGTAAAAATGAATCTAGAGAAATATAAGGATTAAATTTTTTATATATAAAAATAAGTATTAACTTTAAACCAAATTAATGGATATAGAAATAACAGAAAGCAAGAAAGACCACTACTATTTAACAATTAACAAGATAAAGCTAGGCGAGTTTGAACGCTCAGACCTGCGCTATCTAATAGAGAAAATCGATAACCAAATATAATAATTATGAAAGTAACAGGAAAGATTACCAAAGTACTAGAAACGCAAAAAGGAACGTCCGCAGCAGGCAAAGATTGGCAAAAGCTATCTTTTATTTTAGAGACCACAGAGGACTATAACAACCTCTATTGCTTTGATGTATTCGGAGACGAGAAAGTAGAGCAGTTTCTGAAATACAATAAAATTGGGCAAGAGGTAGACGTAAACTTTAACGTACAAACAAACGAGTACAAAGGAAAGTATTACACTAGCTTACAGTCTTGGAAGATATTTAAAGCAGAGGCAGCAGGGGAGACTCCAGAGCTATCAAGTGAGGGATTAAGTGATGGATTACCATTTTAATAATTCGGGGAGTTAGCGCTCCCCTTTATTTTTTATAGATATGAAAGACAAAATACTAGAGGATTTAAAAGCGGAGTTTGACGCACGATCCAAAGCAGGAATAAAAAAATATAATACTACTCTGGAGGATAACAACAGAGACGATTTTTTGCAACACTTAAAGGAGGAGCTTATGGACGCCGCTTTGTATATTCAAAAGCTGCAATCCGTAGAGCCTAATTACTGCAAGTGTAACATAACCTATACACTAAATGAATGATAGCGGAGATATTGTCGCAGAGTTTACAGCGTCAGAGAGAGCTATCGACAAGCTACAACAGCCGACTATTGAAATCGAGAGAACTCGCAACGCAATACGAGAAACTGAGAAACGAAACGAGGGAGTTAGAGCAGAGCTTGAGGCTATCCAAAAAAGAATTAAAAAAGGTTATAAGGCAATACGAGAAAGCTCAGACGGGGAGCAGGGAATTACAGAGGCTCAAAAAGAAATCTCAAGACTTGGCGGACTTATTGCGTGGCAAGACAACCGCAGCAAACAATTTAAAACAATCATCGAGAGGGGTTATTAATAATAAACTAGGAATTGATTAACCTTACATTTAACAAGTCCAAATTATGAGTAAACCAAAGTTATTAGAATTATTTGCTGGCAGCAGATCGTGGGGTAATATAGCCGAAAGTTTAGGTTATGAGGTTTTTAGTGTTGATTGGAAACAATTTGATAATATAGATTTAGTAATTGACATTGAAGATTTAACAGAAGATATGTTGCCTTGGATTCCAGACGTTGTGATTGACGGTAGACCTTGCACTACTTATTCTATGGCTGCAATTTCGCATCATAGATTTGAAGATGGAAAAGGAAAAACAGACTTTGCCAATAAATGCGACAGAATGAATATAAAGTTAAATGACTTTTATAAGAAATGGGATTGCATTTATTACATAGAAAACCCAAGAGCAATGTTAAGAAAAATGGATTTTATGAAGGGTATGGATCGCACAACAGTAACATATTGCAGTTATGGAGATACGAGAATGAAACCTACAGATATATTTTCTAATAACATATTTGATATGTTTAATCCTAAAGGCTGGAAACCTAGAGCAATGTGCTTTAATGGAAATGCTAAGTGCCAACACGAAGCTGCACCAAGAGGATCAAGGACTGGAACACAAGGATTGAAGAATAACTATGAGCGTAGTAAAGTACCTAAAGAACTATGTGAAGAAATTTTAAAGCAAACACTATCTTTGCTTAATAACACCTTTTTTGATTAAACTCCGACCATACCAAGACGACATAATTAAATCCTTGCGCAACTCATTTAAGAGAAACCGCAGGACTATACTCTGCGCCCCAACGGGAGCAGGTAAAACGATTATGTTTACCTACTTAATATCGGAGCATTTAAAACGCGGAGGGAACGTCCTAGTATTAACTCACAGGAGCGAGCTACTAAAACAAGCGGGTAGCTCTTTCGAGAAGTTTGGACTCACTCCCGAATATATAACGAGCGGATCAAAGCCAGACCTAGAGGCAAAGCTCCATGTTGGTATGGTCGAAACAATAGACAGGCGCAAAGAAACCTATACCGATTTTATAGCGTCAAAAACTCTAATAGTAATCGACGAGGCTCACTTGAATATCTTTACCAAACTACTCCCTTTGATTAACCCCCGAGCCTATGTAATAGGTGCGACAGCTACTCCAGAGCGAAAGGGAAAGGCTGCCGTATCTCTCGACGTGTTTTACACCGCTATAGTACAAAGAATAGATACCCCCGAACTAATTAAAATGGGTTTCCTATCCTCTGCAAATAGCTACGGCGTGCCAATAGATACCAAAGGATTAAAGCGCACAGGAGCGGATTTTGATACCGCAAGCTATTACGAGGATAACAAAACATATATCGGAGTCGTAGATAACTGGGTACGTATTACAGAGAATACAAAGACATTATTGTTCGCATCGAATGTAAAAAGCTCTAAGGTGGTATGTGAGCAATTTAACGCAAGAGGATATGAGGCAAAACATATCGACGGAAACACCCCTAAAAATGAGCGAGAGGCGATACTACAATGGTACAACGAAACCCCGAAAGCTATAATCTGTAACTGCGGTATTTTAAACGCAGGATTTGACCAACCCGACATCGAGACTATAATACTATACAGAGCTACAACCTCGCTCCCTTTGTTTCTGCAAATGTGCGGACGAGGCTCAAGGACTACCGACAAACTAAAGACCTTTAATATCCTAGACTTTGGCAATAACATCAAACGGCTAGGGCATTGGGAGAATCCTAGAGACTGGAGTCTTAAAAAGAAACTTACAAGAGAGCAGCCTGCGCCCGTAAAAGATTGCCCGAAATGTAAGGCGATACTATTAGCCTCTACAAAAGTCTGCCCTTATTGCTCTCATAAATTCATAAATAAAAAAGAGGCAGAGATTGCTAGACTTGAGCTAATTAGAAACGATGTAATTAAAAACTATAGCGAGATGTCAAACAAAGAGCTAGCGCAGGCGGTACAGGATAAATATATAACTGCGGCGTGGGTATTGCATCGCAAAACCTGCCGACAAGACGCTAGAGATTTCCTTGAGGCGGTGGGATACAAAAAGAGTTTTGAGTATGTGAATAAAAAAAGATTTAAGGTTTTTAGTTAAAATATAGTTGGTAGACTAAAAAACATTCGTACATTTACAAAAACAAAAACAACATTATGACTTATTTACAAGCAACACGGATGGCAGACAAAGAACATGAGAGAGGATTAAAACTTCTTAGCAGTGGTCAACTATCAAAATACGCAGAATCATACAAACTAGTAACAGAGCTTAACAAAACGGCTGAGTGTTTAAAAGGAGAACAAACAAACAACTAAAAAACAAAGGGGAGGAAACTCCCCATTTTAAAACAAAAACAACATGAAAAACTTACTACAAAGATTAGATCCAGAGGTTAAAACAAAACTTGACCTACTTATAGAGGAGTTTCCTCATACTGCGAAGAGAATCGTTAAAGACCTAGAGACTAACAATAACGTCTTTGACCTTAATTTTATGACCATGTCTATAATGCAAAAATTCCTATCCGTTAACCTAGACGATTTTTACTTTATATTTGAGCATGATGTTAAGCGAGGTTAAAATCCAGAGCCAGATATTTCAATGGCATTGGAACAACTACCCTAAAGAGAGAGGTTTACTTTGCTATAACCTAAACAACTCCGCCAACAAAATAGACGGCAATAGAAACAAAGCGCTCGGATTAATTAAAGGGCGCGCCGATATGGTTTATTATTACAATAGCCGCGCCATTATGATTGAACTCAAAAACGCTAAAGGAAAGCAAAGCAAAGACCAGATACTATGGCAGGAATTACTAGAGTCTCAAGGATTCACATATATAGTTATCCGTAGCCTAGAGGAATTTAAACAATTTAAAGAAAAACTATGTTAGACACGATAAAAAAAGCAGTAGAGAAAGTAACCAGTTTAAAAATAGATAAGAATACAAGGCAAAGGGACTATGTAATGGCTCGCTGCCTATACTTTCA
>Ga0222655_1000863_pt1 | contig 11846 bp, 10 predicted proteins | sample AntAcemetagen423_FD_179857 | JGI IMG/M metagenome (GOLD analysis project Ga0222655, IMG submission 179857) | Saline water microbial communities from Ace Lake, Antarctica - #423 | ecosystem: Environmental > Aquatic > Non-marine Saline and Alkaline > Saline | place: Antarctica: Ace Lake... | reverse complement strand
GATAATCTGAGTATTGTTTAAAATCAGGAAAGTCCGTATTATAGAGCGATAGGACAATGTCGTATGAATCTACAAAATCATTACTTAGAAGAAAATTCAATTTTTTAACGGCTTCATGTTCTTTAAATTTTTCAAATCTTGTAGTTAATTCTCTTGCAAGCATTGCCCTAGGCTTTGGGTTGAGCTCAAAGTGAGAATCACCAGATTCTGATAGGTTATATATTAAAGCAAGAGTTTCTAAGTTCTCAGAATAGCGAATATCCAATTTTGGTTTTTTAGTCTCTTCAATATTGCTTTCCCCTAATTCTTTATTTTTAATTGATTGACACGATACAATCAAAAGTGTGAGCATGATAATGCTAAATTGGATGAGTTTCATTTTGATATTTTATTGTGCCTAACGGTTTGAATATGGTGCGTTTGGCATTTTGAAACTCTTCATTTTCAAGTTACGACTAATTTTATTTATTGCTATAATCTTCATTTTTAGCACTATCTGCCAAATGCACTATATTTGTTGTTACCCACTGGTTTTTAGTTCATTTGATTCATTCTTTCAACTTTTTCATCATCCCATTCCTTATCATCCAAGTGTTTAAATGTCTCAAGTGTCGATTCTGTTGAATGAATATCTGATTTACTCCATTTAAACTCGCTATTGGTTAAATCCAGAACATAAAAATCTCCTGTGTATTTACCTCTGTCCAATACGATATACTTTTTATCGTCATTTTTCCAATACCATTTTATTGTCGCAAATTTGGCTCCTTTGTCCTCTCTAATTTTAACCGTTCCATCCATATCAAATTTCAAGGTCAACGTTTTGTCAGCCTTTTTGTAAAATATCATTTTGTTTGTTGATTTTCCATCAACATAGTTTGAAATGTACCTATTATTAAGAATCCATTTTTCTTGGGTCAATAGTTTGTCTTTGCTTTTAAATAAACTGCATGATTGAAGTAGCAAAGATAAAAGCAGGAGTATTGTGATATTTTTCATTTTACTTAATTCCTTTTTCAAGAACATCATATCCATTTAATACGTCTAATATTCCTTGCCTTTCATTATAAGTCAAGGTTCTTGTTTTGGTGTACTTTCCTGAAAGTCTCATTTTTGCATTTTTTGATTTGGCAAATTCTCTTAAAAATGATTCAACATCTTTTGTAACTGTCAAGTCAATCCATTCCCAAACACCACCGCTATTCTCAGTTTTCTTGTCATCATATTTGTCAAAAATTATTTCTTTCGTATTTCCGTCATATGATAAGTATGCACTTTCAAAGAAAATCCAGTCATCACCTTTGTATGACATCATTAATCTTAACCATCTACTATTTCCACTTTCGCCCATATAAATTGAAGTCAAGTTGGTATTAGTATAATGAGTAAAATATGGTTGTTTGTACCAAGTAATATCTGAAACATCATCATGTTTTTTTCTTAATTTATTTAATGCTTTCAGTTTTTCTTGCTTTTCTTTTTCTGCTTTCAGTTTTCTTTCCTTTTCTTGTTTTTCTACCAGCAATCTTTCCTTTTCAGCCTTTTCCTTTTCTTCTTTGATAATTTTATCGTAGATACTTTGTACTTCACCAAATAAATCTGAATCAGGATGTCTTTCTTTCATTTCTTGATAATAATTCTTACACGCATTCAAATCATTTTTCTCAAATGATAATTTTATTTTAGCGTGAATTTTATCAGCACCGTTTTGGCATTCATCAAGTTGATTTTCAAGTTCAGTTATTCGATTCTGAAGTTGTGCTTCTTTTTCCTTGTCCGAGCAAGATGTTAAAAGAATAATTGTTGTTAGAATTAATAATAAATGTTTCATAATGTACTCTTTTTTAAACTTGTGGGTAACTAGTGTATATCGTGAATATACCAAAATACACTGCTTTTTCATGAACTAAAGTGTGTTTAATGTAATATTATCATTAATTTAATGATAATGAGCATTGCGCATTTTGTTGAGATTCTTAAGGTTAAACGCTATAGTCAAAGTACCGTTAACGCTTACCGTTCTGCACTACTTCTTGTTAAAAATAGGTTTAAGAAGCCCTTGGAAAATATTTCTGAATCAGAATTGCATGAGTTCATTTATGACTATATCCATAAAAAGAAAATTTCTGATAGTTATCAGCGACAGTTGGTCGGTGCCATTAAGCTCTATTATAAGGAGGTATTGAATATTGAGATGAACCTTCAGTTTCTTTTACCTGAAAGAAGAGCGAAAAAATTACCTACAATTCTATCAAAACATGAAGTAAACCAGGTCATAAGTGCGATTGGAAATATAAAGCACAAGGCAATGATCTCATTAATGTACTCTTCTGGATTACGCATTGGAGAGTTGCTAAACCTGAGGCTTGAGGATATTCACTCTAGCCGCATGGTCATTCATATTAAGTCAGGAAAAGGGAATAAAGACCGCATTGTTCCATTGTCACATAAGGCACTTTTGATGCTTAGAACGTATTATGTGACGTACAAACCAGTCAAATATCTATTTGAGGGTAAGCCAAGCTTAGCGTATTCAGCTTCAAGCGTTAGAAGTGTGTTGAAACGTGCAGCAAAGACAGCTAAAGTAATAAAGGGGTTTACTCCTCATGACCTACGACATAGCTATGCAACACACCTTCTAGAGGCTGGAGTTGATATTAGGATTATTAAGGAGCTTTTGGGTCACAATAGTATTCAAACTACTTTAATCTATACCCATGTGGCGGATCAAACAGTGATGAGCATCAAAAGTCCATTTGATGATTAACCTTAGCGATGACTAAACTAGTACGAGCGTTTAATTTCACTGATCTGAATGATAAGTCTGTTGCGAATTAGGAATTAGGCTGAGTCAATCCATTATTAAACAGTCGATAAAGTCCATTTAGCAGAAGGGATAAAAATTACTTTCCATAAATCGTGATTTATTTGCCTAAAGCCACTTATAATGAGTGCCTCGCCTCGAAGCTCTGAGGATAGATTTTTTTTATGTGTATATCTTTAATTTACACTTCTGCCGAAACCAATAATCATTATCTTTGCGCGCGATTTCAAATGAAGTCGAACCTTAAATTCAATAGCTCTCATGGGATTACAATGCGGTATTGTCGGACTTCCTAACGTTGGAAAATCTACACTTTTCAACGCACTTTCTAGCGCTAAAGCAGAAGCTGCCAACTTTCCTTTCTGTACCATTGAACCTAATGTAGGAGTGGTGACAGTTCCAGATCCTCGTTTGGTCATCTTAGAAGGCTTAGTAGGCCCTCAAAAAGTTGTGCCAACGGTGATCGAATTTGTTGATATCGCAGGATTAGTAAAAGGAGCGAGTAAAGGGGAAGGCCTTGGTAACAAATTCTTAGCAAACATTAGAGAAGTAGATGCCATCATTCATGTAATCCGTTGTTTTAACGATGATAACGTCATTCATGTCGCTGGAAGTGTTGATCCTATGTTTGACAAGGATGTCATTGATACTGAGCTTCAGTTAAAGGATTTAGAGTCTATCGATAAGAAGATCGAAAGAAACTCTAAAATCGCTAAGTCTGGAGATGCGAATGCCAGGAAGCAAATCGTAATACTAGAGAAATTCAAAGCAGCTCTTGAAGCAGGTGAAAATGCTAGAGCGGTTGAGGCGACAGCAGACGACCTTGAAGTATTGAGAGACCTTTCTTTGCTTACAATCAAGCCAGTCATTTATGTGGCGAATGTAGAAGAATCAGCTATACATACTGGAAACAGTCATGTAGATGCTTTGAGAGAAGGCACCAAGGCGGAAAATGCTGAAATCGTTGTAGTCTCTGCATCCATTGAGGCCCAGATCGCAGAGTTAGAAGAGGAAGACGAGAAGGCGATGTTCCTAGAGGAGTATGGTTTGACTGAATCTGGCCTGAACAAATTGATCAGAGCTTCTTATTCACTCTTAGACCTAATCACCTATTTCACCGCTGGTGTGACCGAAGTTAGGGCTTGGACAATCAAGAAAGGTTGGAAAGCGCCACAAGCTGCAGGTGTTATTCACACTGATTTCGAAAAAGGGTTTATAAAAGTTGAGGTCATAAAGATCCCTGATTATGAACAACTTAAAACTGAGGTGGCGATCAAAGAGGCAGGTAAAATGGCCATTGAGGGAAAAGAATACGTGGTTAAGGATGGAGATGTGATGCATTTCCGCTTCAACGTGTAAGTCCTGGTTACCAATAATTAATTATATCTGAACAATCTCTGAAATCATTCAGTTATGCATGTACTTCTTAGGGTAGTTACATCCTTGAGTATTTGAAAGTATAGCTGAAAACGGAGTGACGTGAGAGTAAGGATAATTTTTAAACTAAAGAATAGGGGAGCATCTCTTCCTTTTCATCACCAACATATTTTAGCCCAGTTCTTAAAGGGTGTTTTGGTAAAGGGTGAAAATGAGAAATACATTAACTACCCCTTTTATAATTTCTCAGGACTTAAGGGTCAAACCAAGATTTCGAGAAACGGACTCCATTATTATTCTAGCCTAGTAACGCTGGTGATCTCATCGGCCGATCAGGAGTTCCTAGATTACCTTCTAGCACAAGTATTCGCATTCGATGATATTCAATTGGGTAACCTAGAGGTTTCTCCACTCAGCACCGAAGTTGAGAAAGGGATTGATTTATCAGATGAGATGAAGTTTATCTGTATTTCTCCAGCCGTACCAACAAAAGCTGCATTTAACGATGCGGAAGGCAAGCGATTCATTCTGCCAGAAACAGATGAGTTTTCAGATTTATTGTACGAATCAACTATGCAACGCATGGAATTGACCGGTCTTTACAGTGAAGAGCAGTTAGCTAGCTTTAGTAAGTTCCAAGTTGTTCCGGATGTCGCCTATTTGAATAGGTTGAGAGAGAAAGAGAAGAAATTTGCTCGTATTTATTCTGTCTTTGACATGGATGTAAAATATGAAGTGAGAGGTTATACACTGCCTTTCAAGCTGTATGCTGCTAAAGAAGTGCAAGAGTTCCTATTCAACTGTGGTATCGGGAATTATACTTACAAGGGTTTTGGTATGCTTGATGTTGCCAATGCTAATCCAATTGATCGTACCGTGCCTTATAATTTTTCTAAAGAGGTTGTGACTGTCTAGCGTCTAGCATTGTAATTTATTCGAGCATAGCCTACGAGTTGATCTCCTCGGGCGCCCAGTGGCTTGAAGTACACTAAAATTTCGTACAGGTTTTCAGTATCAAAGAAGCTTTGCTCAATTCGGTAAGGATCGTTCGAGCTAACGCTATAGACATAATTATACCATCCCTGTTTTAACAATTGATTTGAATAATAAACCTGATTAATGGGGTCGTAATTCATCAAAGAGCTTTTGTCCTTGATCCATTGATTGAACTCGCCAACTACATGGATATCCTCTTCCGTTTCTGGATAATCTAGGGTCAGTGTTACATCCACATATTCGGAGGTTAATCGACCCGAACGGCCTGCTTCTAGATCTCGAATATAATATTGCCCATTTACGTCAAGTATCTGAAAGTAGGCTGGATCCCTCACTTTATCCGTCATGACTCTGGCTTCAGGTTTATTGTCCTTAAAGCCAATCTGAGCTATATTTCTTCCAGAAGCATTGACCGTGCTGATATCGAAAAACCGAAATTCATTCCAGCCGGAGAAATCATTTTCAGCCCCCAAGTTTTGATAACGGATGAGTTTGGCGTTGTCATCAATAAAAGTGGGGTAAAGGCCTGTTTTGGTGACATCCGGCCGCTGATTTTGACGTACTACTATCGTAAAGTCTTCACTTGGGTTTATAGACGTAAGTCCGCCATAATTCATTGTGACTTCGACCCGTTGATTAGATAATCTTTTGGGTACATCTGAAGATCTGCTAATATTTCCGCCAACAGCCACTTGATTTTTGTAAAGAGAAAATCGCTTTGATAAGATGATGTCCTTCTTTTTCCGATCGCGGTAAACCACAGCCAGATAATTACCCGTTTCTTTGAATTTGGGTAGTTGATAGGTGTAATGCACGTAGTTGATTTTTGACTCTGAACTGAATTCAAAATTTTCGATTTCGAACTCGTTGTATCCCGTCATATACATTGGAGCCCTTAAGTCGGAGGGTGTCCAATCGGCATTGCAATGAATAAAATAGACGAAATAGTAATCTGCGTCTTCTCGTAAATCATCGAACTCTAAAAAGAGCTCTTTGCCGTCATCGATATCTTTAATGGGGGGTGAGAGTACTGATTGTATTGAAGGGCCGTTGGGATAAAGCTGAACGGTCTTTATAGTAGATTCATATACTTGATCTTGGTACACCAATTGCTTTTGCCCGTATACAAGGGAAGACAATAAAGTAAGTGATAGGATTAGGAAATTGCTTTTCAGGGTGTTCATTTATTTTAATAACTTTTTCGAATATAATCTTGTCATAACAACCTTTTAGTTCTTTGTTGTGTCAATTATATCACGAGAAGACAGTGTGCTGCGTAAATGATTCAAGATATAGAATTAATTAATAAATGTATCAAAGGTGAGCTGAAGGCGCAGCGCGAACTTTACGATCGCTATGCTGCAAAACTGATGCCAGTGGCAATGCGCTATGGAAAATCTCAGGAAGACGCTGAAGATATTCTTCAGGATGTCTTTATAAAGGTATTTAACAGTCTAGGGTCATTTCGACAAGAAGCACAATTTCTTACCTGGTTAAAACGCATTGTTATTAATACATCCATCAACCATAATAGAAAGAAGCTATATCAACAACCTATGCTAGATATAGAGATGACGCCATTGCATGTGGAAAAGGAATTGATCTTATCCAACCTACACTTTACCGAAATCATGGCCATGCTTCAAAAGCTGCCTGTCGGTTGTAGAACAGTATTTAACCTCTTTGCAATAGAGGGTTATGGCCATAAGGAGATTGCGGAACAATTGGAGGTAACAGAAGGAACGTCCAAGTCGCAATATGCTAGGGCAAGAGCGCTTTTGAAATCTATGATTGATGAGGCAAACCGAGTTGTTCAATCTAATCAGGTAATGTTATGAGCAGTTTTGAAGAAGATATTCAAAATATGTTTGAAGGGGCTGAGTTTCAGCCTTCGGATAAGGTTTGGGCGGGTGTTGAAGCTGGCTTAACGCCTAAAAAGAAGAAAGGGATCTTCTTTATGTGGCAGACTTATGGCATAGCCGCTGGAATCGCAGCAGTGTTTTCCTTTGGGCTTTTGCTGAACAATGGATTCTTCAATGATGGCGCTGCTTTACCGATTAAAGAACGATCAAAAGTTGAGAAAACGCTGAACGATACAACGACAAATGATCCTGAGTCTGACAAGGTCCATTCTTTACGGCAACCAAATCAGACCTCTAAGCGATCATTAGCTGCAATCGGAAGTGAGGCAATAGCTAAAGAGGAGAACACCCTTTCGAGTGATGGGCAAGCCAATCTGCAGGCCGGTTCTAATAAGCGAGTAGAAGATTTAACGGATGCTCAACTACCAAACCAATTCAATAATATGCTCCGCATCGAAGCAGGTAGTGAATTAGGTAGAAGCATTCAATTGGCTAGTATCAAGCCCTACAGAAGTAGTCTTGCTGCCGAGAAGCTGATGTTCAATTCAAAAATGGATATGGAACCAATGACAAGTTTAAATGGACTTTATGCCATGAGTTCAGTATCCGAGGCCATTGCTTTTGATGGAGAAAACAGTATCAACGGGTCATTAGGGAACAGTGTGTTGAACATTTCTTCTACAGGATCGAGTAGCCTGTCGGAGTCAACGATTCAAGACCCTAATTCCAATAATGCTTTAAATGCTCGGGTAGAATCAGGGCAGGATCAAGCATTGGGGGCTATCAGTGCCGGCTTGGGTGTCTCATTGCAATTGAATAGAAAACTGTCACTCAATTTAGGTGCGAGATATTCAGAGTTCAGGTTTAAAAATAGTTCGAATGCCTATTCAATAGAAGGAGGTAAGTCACTCCCAATTTATGCGCCTGTTGGTTTCAGTCCAGATAACGTGTTTTTCGTGGGAGACTACGATTTAGAAAATACGGTGCAAAGCATGTTTCTTCAGGGTACCTTGAGTTACAAAGTATTGGATTTGGGTAAGTTCGATTTATCGATTAACGCAGGGGTGGGGATAGACTACTTCTTGGCTTACAAGGTCAAAGGAGAACTTAACTTTTTAGAGACACGTAAAGTGAATGCTTCTGAAAGTGACTTCCTTAATAGAACAAATATCAGTGGCGTATCAGGCCTTGGACTCAACTATAGATTGAATAATCAATTTGGACTAAGTGCTGACATTAGTTACCGCAGGTTTTTAACGGGCAGTGGAACTGATGTTAACGCTAAGCCCGCTTCAGTGCTAGGGTTTGGTCTTTCCTTGAACTATTTCTTGACAAGAAAGGAAGAGTGATTAGCCTTCTAGTGCGTCAATTTGTGTAGCCAATTCTTCCCACTGCAGTTGGTAAGCGTCTAAGCTATCTTTTGACTTCTGATGTGTCTGACTCTTCTCTGCCAAAAGCGTAGGATCTCCAAATACTTCAGGTTTTCCAAGGTCCACTTCGATATTAGATACCTCCGTTTCTAACCCTTCGATTTGCTCTTCTATACTGGCGAGTTCCTTTTTTAAGCGTTTTAGCTCTTTTTCGGCCTCATTATCACGAGGTTTTGGCTGGTTATTTTTGGACTTAGTCTTTTCCTCTGCTTTCGGCTTTTGCTCCTTTACAGCTCCTTGCGTTTCCCTTTGCGACTGCCAATACTCATACTCAGCATAGGTGCCAGGGTAAACTTTTAGTTCTTCATCCTCGATGTACCAGATTTTATTGGCAATCTGAGTTACAAAGTGTCTATCGTGTGATACAATGACAAAGGTGCCCTCGTACTGCTGTAGTGCTTGAACTAAGATATTGACCGACAAGAAGTCCAAGTGGTTAGTCGGCTCATCCATCATCAGGAAGTTGGCCTCGGATAGCAACGTTTTAGAGAGCGCGACCCTAGATTTTTCACCTCCAGAAAGGACTTTTATCTTTTTGAAGACATCTTCGTTTTGAAAGAGAAAACAACCAAGAATTCCTCTGAGCTCACCTTCTGTTTTATTACTACCCGCTTGTTTTAGCTCCTCTAATATTTCATTTTGAAGATTTAAGGCTTCTAGCTGATGCTGTGCGTAAAAGGCGGTATTCACATTAAAACCTTCTTTTCTCTCTCCCTCAACTTTCTCAGATCCAGCAATGATGCGGAGCATGGTAGACTTACCCTTACCATTAGCACCAATCAAGGCAATTTTATCACCTCTCTCAATTTGGCCACTGGTATTCTTTAGAATTTGAAGATCGCCATAGGCCTTAGAGATGTTGTTTAGCTCAACGATATACCGACCAGATTTCTGTTTGAATCCGAACTTGAAATTCATCGCGACATTTTCGTCTACCACATCTTCAATCAAGTCCATGCGCTCTAATGACTTTACACGGGATTGCACTTGGCGCGCTTTAGTAGCTTTTGAGCGAAAGCGTTCTACAAAACGTTCCGTTTGCTTTATCGCTTGCTGTTGATTTTCGAAGGCATTCTTCTGGATCTCTTCGCGAAGGGTCTTCTCTTTCAAATAGAAAGAGTAATTACCAGCGTATTGTGTAAGGACTGATCTTGCCACCTCAACAGTGGACGAGATAACATTATCTAGAAACTGCCTATCGTGTGAAACGACAATGATGGCACCTTCATAATTTCTTAAGTAGTTCTCAATCCATAGAATTGAGGGAAGGTCAAGGTGGTTGGTTGGCTCATCGAGCATAAGAAGAGAGGGCTTCTGCAATAGCAGTTTTGCCAACATAACTCTCATTCTCCATCCACCAGAGAATTCTTTTAGTGGACGTTGAAGGTCTGCTGTTTTAAATCCGATTCCTTCTAAAATAGCTTCTGCTTCAGATTGCAGACTATAACCTCCTAAGGCTTCGTATTGATCCTGAGCTTTTGTCAACTTATCTATGAGGTGATCTTCATAGTTGAGCTCCATCTGCTTTAAGATCTTATCAATTCTATGCTGAAGCTCATTGGCCTGTTCAAAGGCTTGCATCGCAACAGCTAAAATGCTTTCGTCAGACTGATAGGAGAGAAGGTCCTGGTTTAAGAACCCAATCGAACAATCTTTACTCTTTGAGATATCACCAGAAGTTGCTTGAAAATTGCCCATGATGAGGTGGAGCAAAGTGGATTTTCCCTTACCATTCAATCCTATTAGGCCTATTTTGTCGTTAGGTTTGATGTGTAGAGAAGCATTGTCGAATAATGCTCTGTCTCCAATAAAATAGGAAAGGTTGTTAATGGCAATCATGCCGCAAAATTAGCCTTCCTTTAGTCAAATCAAACCACTGCCTTTGATAAAATAGCATTCATTGAAATCCTTGTTTTTTAATACCTTCGGGAAAATGATCCCTACACCCATGAATAAAATATTATTTACCCTAAGTTTAGCTTGCTTGATTAGCCTTTCAGCAGCTTGTCAATCAAGAGGACAAAAGACTGACGCAGATTATGATGCTAGACTTGCAAAAATTAATCTTCCCGATGGTTTTAAGATATCTATGTATGCCACTAACATCATCGATGCGCGATCATTAGCACGTACAGATGACGGAAAGACTGTTTTTGTGGGTAATCGAAGACGAAAGAATGTTTATGCTTTAACAGACACTGATGGAGATATGGTCGCTGACAAGGTGGACACGATTGCGACTGGCCTGAATATGCCGAATGGGGTGTACTTCAAGGACGGTGATTTGTTCGTGGCTGAAGTGAGCAAAATTCATCGTTTCCCAGATATTATGAATAACCTGGCTGCTCCTAAGTCAGAAGTGATATTCGATGAATATCCAAAGGATGGTCATCATGGATGGAAGTTTATTTCATTTGGCCCTGATGGAAAACTCTATGTGCCAGTAGGTGCTCCTTGTAATGTTTGTGATAAATCTGAGGAAAATGAAGTCTATGCCTCTATTACAAGGATGAATCCTGATGGATCTGATATGGAAGTATATGTGAAAGGCGTTCGTAACTCTGTCGGCTTTGCATGGCATCCTGTGACAGGAGAAATGTGGTTTACTGACAATGGTAGAGATTTATTAGGTGATGATGTACCCGCATGTGAGTTGAACCATGTCTCAGCGGAAGGCGAGCATTTTGGATTCCCATACTGGCACCAAGGTGATATCGCAGATCCTGACTTTGGAGAAGGTCGATCACAGAACGACTATAAGAAACCAGCGTATAAGTTTGAGCCACATTCAGCCCCACTAGGACTACGTTTCTATGGTGGAGACATGTTCCCAGCCAAATACAAAAATAATTTGCTTGTGGCGCAGCACGGCTCTTGGAACAGAAGCCCAGATGCAGGCCATATTGGTTATCAATTAAGATTTGTCCAAGTAGAAGGAGATAAGGTTGTAAAAAGTGAAATCTTCGCTGATGGCTGGTTAGATAAAGAGACAAATAAAGGCTGGGGTAAGCCAGTAGATATTATGGAAATGCCTGATGGCTCAATCCTAGTTTCTGATGATGTGAACCACTGCATCTATAGAATTAGCTACGAGAATTAAGACGAGGACAAAAATAAATGGCAGAGCAAAGCGATAGTTTAGATGATTACTTAGACAATCATTACATCCACCGCAGTAACTGGTTAAGGGCCGCTGTATTGGGTGCAAATGATGGGATATTGTCGACAGCTAGTATTGCTATCGGTGTTGCTGCAGCGAGTGACTTTCGTGAGCCCGTCATACTTGCAACACTCGCAGGATTAGTGGCTGGTGCTTTGTCAATGGCAGCAGGGGAATATGTCTCTGTAAGTTCTCAG
>Ga0222655_1000845_pt1 | contig 12023 bp, 10 predicted proteins | sample AntAcemetagen423_FD_179857 | JGI IMG/M metagenome (GOLD analysis project Ga0222655, IMG submission 179857) | Saline water microbial communities from Ace Lake, Antarctica - #423 | ecosystem: Environmental > Aquatic > Non-marine Saline and Alkaline > Saline | place: Antarctica: Ace Lake... | reverse complement strand
TGTATACTGATTGGTTGACGGTGTTAGCTGTTGTGTCTGTAAAGGTTACAGTGGCATCAAGTGCTATGGCTTGTTTGATCATACCTAAACCAAAGTGTGTCATTAGGATACGGTCCCTAAGCCGGGTGCGACCCAAACATCAGACGATATCCTTACAAGGGTTGTCGCTTGGTATCGGGTTAATACCCCCGTACCGGCGCTCACGTCATTCAACGTAACCCCAGTACCGCCAGTGACGGAGGTTACCCCAGCACCTAGCATGACCACATCAATCTGTGCCCCATCTGTGTGTGCAATAGTAGCGTTAGGCTCAATGGTGAATACGTTAGCTGAGGCATTGCTCATAGTAACAACACCCCCTTCGTGTGTGAGTGAGGAGTTTAATGCTGTGCCTGTGTAGGCTGTGATGGTACGAGCTTCTGCGCTGTATTCTGTAGCGTCATACGCCTGAACGTCGGTGCCAATTTCAAGGTTTAGGTTTGCCTTAAAAGTGGCTTCCGTGAATTCTGAGCCGTTATTGGCTGCAAGGACATCGCCATTGGTTGCGCTTAATAAAGCAGAAGGCGAAACCATCTGAAAAGCCGTGCCGTCATACTCAACAACGATAATTGCGCCGGCGGCAATCTCAGCGCCGCCAAGTGCAGAGCCTTGATATTCTATAGCCTTTGTGCCCAGCGCCGAAACATTCAATGTGCTCGCCCCTGTCGAGGCATTTGCGGCAGGGAAAGAGAAGCATTGCCCCGCTGCGTAAGCTGTAATCGCAGGGCTTGGCGCTATCGCATAGGCATCGGCTGAGCCAGAGTCCGTTGCCACATAAACGCCCGCGCCATCCTGGACCTGCCCCATGTTCGGCGCGTCAGTGTGGGCCGTGGCATCAGCAACCGCCGTTAATTTGTTTGACCCTGCATCGAAGTCGCCCGTCATCGCGTTTTGGCCGTCTTTCGCGAGGGCGTTGTTGATGCCGTTGGCTATATCTGTGTCGTGAGCATCGTGTCGCGCAACGGTTATTTTAGTTCCGGCGTCACGATCTTGCTCCCACGCTGTGTCACCGGTATTAACGCCGTTCGTGCGTGTGAATGTACCGCTGCCGTTCCAAGCCATATCTCATTCCTTCATAAAAAAACCGCCCGTTAAGGCGGCGTGTAATTTCTGGTGTATTTTTTCATTACCAAACCCGGCGATTCGGGGTATGGTGCTTAAATGCGATTTTTGATGTTTGTTCTGTTTGTTGTTGTCATGACGATGGCAGGCGTGTTTTTAGCCTCACTGAGCAGCGACGGTCTGTGGCTGTTCCTTGTTGCCGTCGTTGTGTTTCATCTTTGGCACTTATGGAAGTATGGGCGATGGATGGTCTAGCGACCCGCCTCCGGCACCCGCTCCATACATTAACGCCGCCGCCAACTTTGAATTATCCTGCGCCAGCGTCGGGCGCGGCTGTTTCTTCATTAATGCACGCACAAGGGCCTCGTTTGTTGTCTGATTTTGATTGAACAGCATCGGCGCGAGGGAGTCGGCCATACGCTCTGATGGCCCAGTCACGTTACGCCACATAGACCCTATGGCATGAGATGCTGCGTTTAGCGGGTTTCCTCTGGCCAGTTCAACACCAGCCGCCCCGACGTCTGCCGCAAGTGCCTTACCTCCCGATTGACGGGATCTTGTCTGCGAACCCTTGACAATTTCGTTTGCATTGCGCTGAAAACGGTCTTCTGCGCGGGCGACCTTCATGAATTTCTTGTAAGCGCCGCGACTTGGGAAGATGGCTAGAAGGCGTTCTCTCAGTTCGCGATTGCCAACAATCTTATCACCCTTGTTGGCGACATCTTTGGTCTTGTTGATGGTTGACTTGATGGTATCGGCGGCACCAATCCGAAACGCTTCCGTTTCCTCCGCAGTCATGTTTGCGACCCGATGTTTGATTTCATCCGGTGCCATGCGAAACACCTTCTTGCCCTCGTCTATGGCGTCGATAATCGCGGATTCTTGAGCGAAGTCTGTCGCGGCCTTGGTGTATGCCGGGTTCTCTTCGCCAATGGCGTCAAACATGACCTTGCGGATCTGGGTGTCGGTGTAGGTAGCGCCGGGAGCGCGGGCCGCTTTATTAATGTTCTTGTACGCGGCATCGATCACCCGCATGTCGTTGTCGGCAAGGTCCGCGAGATTCGGGATTAACTTGGCTTGCTTGATTGCCGTTGAAACGGTTGGATGCTTAATCAGATCATTAATCCCGGGTGACTGAAGCATCGGCACGGCGGAATTTGCATCTTCATAGGCTTTGTTTGCCGCCGTCGAACGGTCCCGAATCAATTGCTGTTTCGTCGCAAAACCCTTTGCGTCGGTCAGATTGTCGGCCAGTGAGTTTTGCAGAACCTTGCCTGACGACTGTGTGCGCCCCCTAAATACCGTTTTAGCCGTCTCACGGCCCTTTCCTGCTGTGTTGGCTACATCGTCAGCCAATCCGGTAAGCCCGGCGTCACCTTCCAGCGCTCTCTCAATTGCCTTGCGAGTAAGTGCTTCGGCGTCACCATTGAGCAAAGATTCTACTGCAATCGTGGTCTTGTTACGCGCACCCCTGGGCCGTCCGTTAGGGTTTCCAGTTTTGCCGGGTTTGAATTTAGTGCCCTGTTTTTTTCCTGTTTTTTCAGGTTTTCCTGCCATTAATAATCCCCCCGCATCAAAGCCGCTGCTAAAGGATTTCTTTTTCCGCTCGCTACGTTCTTTCCGCGCAAGACTTGAGCAAGCTCTTTTGCGCGTTGATCCTCTGGGCTCATATACTCTTGAGCGCCAACTGCACCGATACCGCCTGCTATGCCTGGGGGAACGACCGATGGGGGGATCCGTGGCCGTGTCGCTGCCTGGGCTTTACCGGCGTTGACGGCGTTTCTACCAGCCTGGGCGATATCCTTCACGAAGGGCAGGTTTGCGATGAATGAACCGATGTTCCTGCTTGAACCAAAAACATCTTGGGCCAATCTGGATAAAGTTGATGCAGTAGCACTGTGATTAACGGCACCAGGCGCTCTTGCTGTCGCATTCGATACAACAGCGGCAAACCGCTCAAGCTTTCGTCTGTCCTGTAGTGTGAACAATTCATTCATCAGCTCTGGCGATTCCGCCATAACCTTTTTGAAGGCACCGGGAAATTTAGCGATTGCTGCCTTATCGGTTGGGAACAGCTTTAGAAACGCTTCTTCACGTAATCCCATCCATGCCGGGTGTTCAGGTCCGAGTATTTTCTTAATACGCCTGATTGCCTTTGTCGTGCCGACCTTGCTGCCAAGCTTGGATGCCCCGAACAGGTACTTCGTCGCTTCACTTGGCTCTAGCAGAAATGTACCGTCCGCTTGATCGATCAGTTTTTCTAATATTTTGTCGCCTTCGAATTTCTTGGCGAATTCTGTTCGCAATGACCGGGCGTGTTTAAATGCTTCTATGGCGGTGACGTCACCCGTCATCATGGCGTCGTTAACAAGGTCGTTCATGTAGTTATCGAGCGATTTACGGATATTTGCGGCTGCTGCTTTTTCAACCGGATCGCTTGAACGAGTTAATGCCGATACCTGTTGACGGAATTGCTCAATGGCCTTCACCGATACTGATTTGATGTTACCCGGAAACTTCTTTTCAAAGGTTTCAAGCTGCTTGACCAATGAAGCCGCTTTTGGGGCTGTTGCCGGGTTAAAATCTTGAAATCCACGACGAATAGACGTTGCCATGCCCTTAACGCCATCTTTAAGGACTCCGGCCTTCTTCTGTGTGGATTCCTGATAAGCGTTTCGGACTTGAGCCTTGGCTGCGTCCGCATTTTCCCTCAAGGCGCTCTGCGTGGCTCCTACGCCTTCGAATGAGTCTATCCCCAGACCGCCAATATCGGTTTGGACGTTGTTTCGGGCATTCATTACCGCGTCAGACTGATTTTCCCTAAATCCGCGCATGACGTTGGAAGCAGGCTCGCCCATAGCGCCCTTGATCATGGAATCTTCCCTGCCTTGCTGCATTACGTGGCCACTGGCATCACCTTGGCTCAATGGGATTCCGAGTTCTCCCGCTTGGGCATGTCGGGCTGCGTTTGCCATATCATCGGGTGAAACGGCGTCACGGGCCATATCCTCAAACCGGCGGGCAAATTCTGGGGTTATTTCGTCTGCATCAATTCCCATTCGGTCCAGTGTTTTGCGTCCGGCGTCGGTTAAGGTGCCGTTATTCGCCATTTTGGTAGAACCAAGAAATTTACGGAAAAACGGCTTCAATAATGGTGCTGCGAATTCAAAAGCACCGCCGCCAAGGGTCGCAATTGCTGCATTTTGCATATCGATCGATTGCTCTGATCCAGCGGCTTGCGCGGCAAGGTCTTGCACAACGCTGCCAGAACCCGCCCCCAGACCAGTTCCCAAAGCACGACCAAGCATGCCAGCACCCTTTAATAAGCGACCGCCAGCACTGGCAAACGGCAATTCGATTAGGGCAGTAGTTCCGATATCTGAAACATCCTGAGATGAAAAACCGGGTGCGTTGAGGTAATGCTTATTGCCATCAAGCTCGACTATGACATTGCCGTGTTCGTCAATTTCGGCGGGAGCGTCTGGATGGAAGCGCTTGAAGATATCAAGCTTTCCGATGTCACCTCTCGATAAAGATAATTTTGCGCCAAGCATGCCTTCACCTTCTTTGAATTGCCCGGTGTATTGCTCTGGGAGTTCCGTAATAGCGGGGTCGCGCCGGTCTCCGCCCGTCCAGGCGTCTTGGACATAATCAACGGCACCGCTGGCCGCGTCAGATACGGTATTGAGCATTTGTTCGCCGAATGACGGCTCTCGCTTTGGCGCGAAACTGCGTTGCATAACAGCCTTTATCGTCGTGTCATCTGTGCCTTGGGGGAACTCAATTACTGAGCCGTCAGGGCCTTCGATTTCAATCATTTGTGGCATTTCATTCATTCCTGTTTATATTCTGTTTATGCGCTTACTCGTTCTAATCGCGACTTTGATTGCTTTTCCAGTTCATGCTGGGGAGATGACTGCGCTTGATAAGCTGCTCAACAGCCTGCCACCGATGAATACCCAAGACCGTGCCGCTTTCGATAAGGCAGCAAAGTCGATGTTCCATCGTGACTGCAGCTGCCTTTCCTTCATCCATGACGGCGTTATGAGAAAAGCTACCCTGCCCATAAACGACTCAGAACGACGCTTACTTATTGAGGGGATTAAACGTGGGTTCATTATTCCTGTGACCTCTGATCGAGCTTCTTAACGAAGCGGGAAAGTGTTGGTTCTTCCGTTGTTAATTTGAGCGCCCGGAGCACCGGCCAACGGATCGCCGCCCATCTCTTCAAGCCCCCCTGTCTGAGGGTTGTACCGACGCCGTTTAGGCGACGTTGCGCCTGATTGATTGACCCCAGATCCGCCGCGAAGCCCTGCCAGCTGAGTGCGTTCCTGATCATTGAAGATTGGGTTTTGCTGAATGTAATTCGCCTCAACATTTGCAAACCCGACCATCGTTTTCTTTGCTTGGTAATATTTTGACTGCAATTGAGCCAAACCGATTTTGCGTTGTTGATCTCGTTTTAGAGCTTGGATGATTAGGCGGTTCCCTTCCGGAGATTTCGACAATTCCGCCGAACCCTGAACGACGAAAGCCAAATCTTTATCAGTAGGATTGACGCCCAATTGTTTGACCAATGGTAAGATCATTTTCGTAGATATTGCCTTGTACAATTCGGCACCGGCCATTTGTGAACGGTCTACGTCTAAACCAAGTTGGGCACCCAATTGACGCGCGCCTTCAATGAACGGTTGCCCGAAGCCTGTTTGTAATCCGCTATCCAATAGCCCGGTCAAGATATCCAATTGTCCGACTGTCCCGGCTGCTGTTGAAGCCTGTTGAGCGCGGCTCGTATAATCAGTGGCGAATTGCTGGCCTAAGGCTTTTTCCATTGCAGTCTGTTGAGTTGGCCCGGTGTTGGTGACTGTGACGCCAGACTTACCGGCATTGGCTAGAATAGCGCGGTAAGTAGGATCATCAATCCGTTTTCCTAAGAAATCGGCCTGCGCTTTTGCCTCCCTAGTTAGGGGCTTGTTTTGGCTGAGTCCGGCCACTTCCAGATTACGATTATGCGCCGTAGTTGCGTCAGTTAACTTATCGGTTCGGGTTTGATTGTAGGCCGTTTTTTTGTCTGCCTGGTTCATATCGCGCATTGCAAACTGAGTCCCGGCAGGTCCGAGCTTGGAGTAGTCTTTAGACTTGCCCGTTAGCACCGCACCTAAAGCTTTGTTATAGTCCGCGCCTTGTTTGCTGTAGTCGTCGTTTATTTCGTCTTGTTTCTTCCCGGCAAAATAAGCGCTGCCTAGTTGCGCGATTCCCTGCCACGGGGATTGGATAGACCCGCTGTTGAACGCTTGGCGCTTGAGCATAGCGGCGAGGTCTTGCCGGGAGTCGTTGTTCCGGGCACTCTGTAGATGCGGTGGTAAAATTTGACCGGCCATTGATTATCTCCCCATCAGCGAAGCAGCGCCGAGATTGAACAATCCGCCCATCGCGGCGTTTTGCTGCCCGACCTTGGCATTATAATTCGCCATCTGCCCGGCATATTGGTTATTCATTGCCCCTATGACATCAGGGGCCGCAGCCCCCGCCCCAGCCATCGGTTGTTGTGTTGGTGTTTGAACGGCTGGCGACCCTTGCAGCAAGGCCGCGAGTTCGTTCATCGGCTGGCCGCGCTGTAACAGCATATCGTTAATCTGTTGCGACCGTCCGGCGTTCGCCATGTTCGCATCGCTCATTAACTCGCTCTCGCCCTGCTGGCGGGAAATCATGGAGTTGTTGAACAGGTTGTTATAAGCGTCACGACCGGCACCGATTGAATCATAACCAGCCGCCGTTCGAGCGTCGTTTTTGCGTTGGTCGAAGTTGGTCATTTCACGGTCATAGGCTTCCGAACCCATTGAGATGCCTTGATTGGCTAGGTTGGTCTGCATGGCGTCGTATTCCTGATCGAACATCGGATTCAATCTATCCCATACCCGGTTGAAACTCGCGTCCTCGGCCTCGTTCCGCGCTCCGTCGAAATCGCCAAGTCCAGGAATTCCAGAAAGACCGCCCCGGTCAATCGAACTTTGATAATCGGCAACGCCATCAAGGGAGAACTTGGAATTGTCGAACTGGTCAACGCGGGTTTGTGCCGCGTCGGATATGCCCTGCCCGATGTCCATTTGACCGTCGTATAAGTTTTGCATTTCGGGGCTAAACGTCTGCTCAGATTTCCATCTGTCGCCGCCCATGTCCTCGAACGTCACAGACCCGAACGGGCTATAACTGTCGGCCCGGTTAAGGTTGGCGTTAAGCCGCGCCGTTTCCGCGTTCGCGCCTGTCTGGGCGTTAACAACAGATGTCGGGTTTGGTGCCGAGGGAGCGCTCGGGCTTGAAAATAGATCGCCAATGAAAGACATCAGATTTTTTTCCTCATTAATACTGCTACCCGGTCATATCCGAGTAATTTTTCCCACCCCGAGCGGCCTAATATTTCCGTCTGAGTGAAACCGTTCTGCTTTGCATAATCTCGAATCTCGGAGTGGATGCCTTTTAGCTCCGTTAGGCTTCCACCACCGAGACCGATTCTCAACGTGTCGCCCTTTGACACGGTAATCGCTGCGGAGTTTCCCCGCGTGAATAGTTGAAAGGCCCCGCTACGGAGGCCCTCTTGTGTTTCTTCTTTACTGACGTAATCGCCTATGTTTGCGGCCTTAACCAGAAGCGGCCAAGCCTGCTCAAAGTTCATTCCTACAGGCCCACCATCGGAACGTATAAAATGTCGGTACTATGCCAAACCACACTCTGCGCCGTCGTGCTTGTTTTAATACGCGGTGCGCCGCAATAGCCTATGCCGGTGATAGACCGCCAAGCCTGAATGGTCGCCGCCTCGGTCGCCCAATCCGCCGAATCCCAGGTCGCGTCATCCCAAGCCGAACCTTCCGCCACAACCGAGCTCGCCGTATAGGTCGATGTCCCGTTTGCAAAGTCCACGTCGAACCCGATTTGGACCGGCAATGCGCCGTTTGACTCCATAACCGGGCGCATCATTGTGAATTGTTTGTTTTGCCCGCGAGATCCGAAATAGTTAAACGCTGGCTTGCCGGAACACTCGATTGCCGCCCCGTTATCGTTCGCCCCGGTGTCGGCTTTAAAGACAGTCCCGTTTGTGCCGAAATACAGCTCTTTGTTATGGACAACCCATGAAAAGCCGTTTTGCCCCCGGTATTCCGTCCATGCGCCCGATTTCAGATTGACGACATACTGCCGGAAGGTTGTGGTTCCGACCGGGACGTTCACGAAAGCGTATTTGCCTTTCGGGTAGAGCGTCATTGACCAGCCAGACCGCGATCCGTGCATCCTGTTTGCATTTCTGAATGCGTCTGCAATCTTATTTGTGATTGTCGTAGATGGGGCGCTTTCCCCTGTTGTCAGCACTTGAGACAACGGGACCACGCCCGCCTCTGTCAAAATAATCAGATCCGCGCCGACCTTCATCACGCATCGGCTGCCAATGGGTGCGCCAATCTTGAACACACCGATTAATGACCAGGTTGAGGCAGACGCCGGGTCAGTGCCTTGATAAACCGCAATCTCCCCGTTCGTTGTTCCGAAGCATATCAGGTCGTCAACACCGGCCCCGCCGTCGCGTGTCCAGCTTCCAACCCATGCCAACGTGCCGCCGTGCGTGAATAGGCTTGCAAGGTCGAACGTGGTGACGTTCCCGGCAATCGAATTGACCGGCAAATATGCGAATTTCAGTGAGTTCTTCAAAATCATAAACAGGCGGAGCTTATGCACCGTTGCGCCGATAACATCCGATGCCGTGATGCTGCTTAATGTAGGCGTTGCCCAGGTTGATCCGGTTAAGTGTTGGGGTGCGTCCGTTCCCGTCTCGTCCCACATCCACAAATAAGGCCCGCCGCTGGTCGCCATCATCAGGCTTCCCCACTTGGCCCCCGATAGCCCGGTTACGACCGCCGCGCCAACGGCCCCGGCAGCGGTCACATTAAATACGCTTGTCCCGGCAATGCCGAACATATTTTGAGTTCCTGCCCCGTCGTATGACATCAGCGTTTCGATGTTGTTGCCTAATCCCGTTGCATGTGAGGCAAATCCGTTTCGGGCGTATACCTCGGAATCGCCGGGGTGGAAGTTAATGAGATAGATAGCGTCGGTCGGCCCCATGAGGTCTTGCGATGTTGAGGCGTTCCATCCACCTATCGGACTGGGGATTGAGGTTTTGCGCCCGGCCATCTGCACCATGCTAGACACCGAATCCTGTGCTTGGCGTGTTGGGCGAACCAAGTATTCCGCCACCGCGAACGAGAGATAGCGTAGGAGCGCCACCGTCGCGCCCTGATGCCTGTTCTAGCTGTCGCTGGTACTCCGCGAATTCAGTCTCCCACGGCAGCCCCTTGGACTTCCTGAACCGCCATATGACGCCCAGGATTAGGACATCCTCTGGCAGTAAAACCGTGTCGGCGTCAGCAGCGAATGCAACAGCCTCGCCCAAGCCGTCCGCGTCGGTATCAACCCAATATGTCGAGATGTATTCAAACGCGATAGTTTCACTTGCCGGGGGCGTTGGCGTGAACAGAATGTCATTACCGCGACGGCGGAACCAATCAAACTGACCACCCGCCGTAACAGATGCCTGCTCGTTCTGCCATTGCGCCGGCGTGATAGGCCCGAGGACTTTGCGCCGACCCGTGCGGTTATACATCGAGTCGTTGGCGAAGCGTTGGAAGTCAGCCGGGATTGCCCCGGTCTGAATCGCCGCCGCCGTTGTCGTGAACGTCTGTTCTAGGGTCAGGTTCTCCCAATTTGTCGCTTTGACAAGCTCGCGCCCTTCCTTGTTTGCGAACTGTAACAGAGCCTTGTTATTCAAGTCAGAACTACCGATAACCGAGACGGGCTGTTCTAGCGCGAGTTCTACGGCGGCGTCCTGGCAAATCGATAGCAAACTCATAGATTATTGTCCTTCGACCCATAGCTCGCATTCGCCCTTTGTCGGGGCTGAGAAAATATCGGCGGTGCCGTCGTTAACTACGAAACAGCCCTTTCCGCGTTTGACTTCAAGTGTTGATGGAGCGTTGAGGTTGGCAGAGCCGCCCCCGTCGCCTGGAGCAGAAGCCAACGAAGCAACCTGCGCCGACAGTGCCGCCATTTGAGCCTTGAGAGCTTTGTTCTCTTCCGCAAGGTGATCGTTTGAGCTGTGGCGCTCAAGGTGGGCGCGGGCCTGATCTCGCATTAGCGAGTACCCCATACCAAGACCCTGAATGATCGTGTCCGAGGCTTCCGCCAACTGTTCGACAGAGCGGATTTTATTGTATCTCAAGTCTTCAATGCGCGGGTCTTCTTGTCCCAACAAAGCAATCAAAGACGTTCCGCCTTCTGGTATCTCAGTGTTGTTCTTCCACGCCTCATACTCAGGCGCGTATATCTGCTTGATGTGGTCCGTTACCTTTTTGACCGGCGCGGTTTTGTTGTCGCCGGGAACAAAAATTTCAACGCACTCTTGCTCAACAAGTGTTCCGTCGTCTCTCACCGACTTATGGACGAAGAAACGCGGTGTTGTTCGCCCTCGCTCATGTGTTGGCATCATTGTGCCGTTTTTAAGCATGTCATAGGCTTCCTGGCCTGCATCATCGCCCCGTGCGAAAGCTGTATTTTGCATAACGTTCTCCTGGTTGTTGGTGCGCCAAAGTGGCACGGTTTAATCTGTTAAAAGTTGGGCGACGTATGGCAATAATCCATCGCCGTAAACGCTGATCTCACAGCCTTTCGGGGTCATCTGCCCGCACTGCTCCTTAAACCCGGTGGCTTGATTTGCCATCCAAGGCGTTGCCATAAATTTCCTGTCTTTGACGTAGACCGGCATTGCCACATCACCGGAGTTCATCGCCTGCTCATAGGCATGGTTTTCATCGCCGCGGTAAGAGCTATCGAAGCCGTATAAGTGAAACTTCCAGTATCCCAGGGCGACCCAAGCCAAATACATGGCCCGCAGGCCGACCGTGGATCCGCCGCCGATCAGAATTCCTCGGCCCTTCATCAACTGAACGTCTTTCTCGCCATCAATGACCGAATGCCACAAACAAACGTCATAGCCGTCAAGTGCCGTCATCACCTTTGGATGACACCGCGCCGCGATATAATAAGTTACGTCCTTGTGTGGTTTTTTAACGAAGTTGACGTTACCCTCGCGGCTGTCCAGCATCACCAGCGCGTCAGGTATAATCCCATTATCTATCAAGTAGTCGTGTGTCCCGTTGAGCGTCCATATGTGCGCCCCTGAGAGCGCCTTGTGCCGTATGCGCCCCAAGTTCTCCTTGATGCTAGGCCCTCCGCCCACAATCACCAGATCGTTTTGTACGCGGTGCTTGACTTGTTCAACCCACGGAAGTCCGCGCGCATTATTAACCCTCATGTGGGCCAGAGAAACATCATCAGAAACGTTCGACTTGGGAACAAAATCAATGCGGCTTATTCTTCCTTCCCAAACATCCTTGACCCAACCGCTCTCAATATCGTGCGGCTTTGGTTTCCCGTGAAACTTGACGATCCGTGCGGCATCCGGGACACCCTCGGCGCAGTCTTTTTTGAAACTCACGACCTGCCCCGGCAGAATATCCTGCCAGTAAGGCAAATCCATATCCGACATTAAAATCTGATCGTGGAAGTTGGGCGGCTCCATTTTGGAACCCTCGGCAATCCACCTATCAGGGTCCGCTATGAACTTTTCCCAGACATCCCGGCATGACCCGGCGGGGAACATCAGGATAGATTGAGACGGGCAGTCGTATTGAAAATCCTTGGTGACGCAAACGCCCTCAACGGCGGCCATCTCGTCAAGAGAGCCAACGATAACGCTTGATAAATCAATGAACAGAAACCGACCGTATTTCTCCAAATCAGGGCGGAACATTTCAGCCTTTGACCAGTGCCGGGGCCATCCATGTTTTAGCGGCTCCCAATGGATGTCTGACTCGCTG
>Ga0222655_1000844_pt1 | contig 12026 bp, 10 predicted proteins | sample AntAcemetagen423_FD_179857 | JGI IMG/M metagenome (GOLD analysis project Ga0222655, IMG submission 179857) | Saline water microbial communities from Ace Lake, Antarctica - #423 | ecosystem: Environmental > Aquatic > Non-marine Saline and Alkaline > Saline | place: Antarctica: Ace Lake... | reverse complement strand
AGCATCAGAAATTGTAATCGCTAATGCGAAACAGACGCAGGTGATGATCGATAAGGTCTTCAGTTTTGCTGAACTCGGGTTTCAAGAGTTCGAATCTTCAAAATATCTTACCACAATCCTTGAGGATAATGGTTTTGAAATAACTGAATCAGTATCTGGTATTCCAACCGCTTGGTTTGCCAAGTGGAGCAATGGAGAAGGCCCAACCATCGCGCTAGGTAGTGATGTGGATTGTATTCCTAAAGCCTCGCAATATCCTGGGGTAGCGTATCACAAACCAATGGTAGAAGGTGCTCCCGGTCATGGAGAAGGTCATAATTCGGGTATTCCATTGAATATCACAGCTGCCTTGGCGGTAAAGGAAATTATGGAGAGGGAAAATATTGGGGGAACCCTTATTCTTTGGCCAGGCATTGCCGAAGAGCTTGTTGCTGCAAAAGCATGGTATGCGCGTGATGGCATGTTTGATGACATCGACATGTGTATTTTCACACACGTGAGCAGCAACCTTTCTGTCTCCTACGGGCAAGCTTCTGGAACAGGTTTGATTTCTGTCGAATACACATTTAACGGAGAAGCAGCGCATGGTGCTGGTTCGCCATGGCGTGGAAGAAGTGCTTTAGATGCAGTAGAACTGATGAGCGTTGGATGGAATTACAAAAGAGAGCATTTACACCCGCTAAAAAGATCTCATTCGATTATCACAGATGGTGGTGACCAACCGAACGTTGTGCCTTCAAAAGCGTCTATTTGGTACTATTTAAGAGATGTGACTTACGAAGGTATTATGGATATGTATGCTGACGCGAATAACATCGCGAAAGGCGCTGCTTTGATGACAGATACCGAAATGACTTCCAAGATTCTGGGAACAGCTTGGCCGAGGCACTTTAACAAAGTAATCGCTGAGACGATGTACGAAAACATTAAACAAGTTGGTCTACCTGAATGGTCGGAAGCTGACCAAGAACTGGCAAAAGCAGTCCAGACAGAAGTTGGTTCCTCTAATCCAAGGGGACTAAGCACCAATCTCTCTTCTCTAGGACTCCCTGTTACAACACCACGTAGTGGTGGTTCTGATGATATCGGAGACGTAAGTTGGAAGATCCCTACTGTCACCATGCGATTTCCATCAAACATACCTGGACTGCAAGGCCATCACTGGAGTAATGCCATTGCCATGGCTACACCAATTGCCCACAAAGGGGCAACAAAAGGAGCGCAAGCAGAAGCGATGACCATTCTCGATTTCTTTTTAAATCCTGAGCTCGTTGATCAAGCCAAAGACTATTTCAACAATGTGCAAAGCAAAGAAACTCAGTATAAGCCAATGATTTCGGCTAGTGACATGCCTCCGATTTATTTGAATAAAGGCATTATGGATCAATTCAGACCTCAGCTAGAGAAGTTTTACTATGATGAAACCAAATACGGGAGTTATTTGGAACAGCTGGGTATAACCTACCCAACGATTAAAAAGAAATAAGAAATTTCATGCTAAGATTTTTCCGAAAAATCCGTCAAAGTTTATTTCAAGAAAAAAAAATCGCCCGATACCTGATGTACGCTGCTGGCGAAGTAGCACTTGTCATCATCGGCATAATGATAGCTGTTGGCTTGAATAACTCTAATGAGGCAAGAAAGCAGGACAAGCAAATTCAGTCCATCTTAAAGCAAATTCAAGTCGAGTTAACTGAGACAATTGAAGAGTCAAATGATCTTATCGAATATTTTAGACAGAAAGACTCACTGATCTATTTGGCCATGAAAAACAAAGTGACCAGAGAAGCTTATGAAGACCCAAATAATGGTGCGCTTAGGAGTATTTACATGAACTACGATCAGCTTATATTACAAGAGGATGGTTTCAATAACTTAATGCAAAAATCAGAGATCATGCCTGACAAATACTTGACGCTGGTCAAGAGTTTAAAGAAACTTTATATCAATAGTAATGATGCTGTGAAGGAGTTCAACCAAAAACTGAGTTCCCTTGTAGATGATGCCCAGGCTCAGCTTCGTGATAATTATGACTGGTATGCTGATTGGGCATTCTCCGGCAGTCTGAACAATGAAATGGTTGATTATTACCTCAATGATATAGTTCATAAAAACAACTTGGAGAGGTACTCTAACATCGCAATTGGAAACTTGACGCCCTATATAATCAATGTAAGAATTGATGCGATTAAATCTATTCGAGAAATTGACGCACTCCTTGAGACAAACAATACCTATTCCTTTGACGTCAACGGTGCTGACTATGCCGACTGGAATGGCAAATACCACTACCAAGGTGACACTTTAGAATTTGCTAATAATGAGGATGGGGTAAGGTGGTTAAATGAAGGAGAATGGCAAGAAGTATATCCTTTGAGCAGCTCTCAATTTCATTATGTTTGGGGAGGTTTTTGTCAAATGACAAAAGATGAGAATGGTGAAACTGATGGGATAAAATTCCATTTATCCAAAATAAATATTACCTATCAAAAAATTAAGGCAAACGATTAAAACATTAGCCCCACCCTTTGCTAGTACGCATTTGTAACGCGTTGCAATCACACTCCAGCTGCAACATTGCCTTCTTCTATTTTTAATTAACTTGAGAAAATCAACCTCAATAAAACTCTTCTCCGACCATGCTAAAATTCTTCCGAATTATCCGTCAAAAATTAATTGAGAAAAACAAAATGGGTAGGTACTTGATTTACGCCATTGGTGAAGTGTCGCTTGTCATTATTGGGATCATGATTGCCGTTTGGTTGAACAATTTGAACGAAGCAAAAACACAAGATTTAAAAATTCAATCCATATTAAAGCAAATTCGATCTGAGTTAGTTTCTACAATTGATGACTCAAATGGTCTAATTGAATATTTTGGACGGAAAGACTCCCTGATTTATGTGGTAATGAACCGTAAGCCGACACGAGAAGATTTCAAAAAATCCGAAAATAGTAGTCTGCGATTTATAAGTATGAATTACAATACCCTTGTAATGCAAAATGATGGCTTCAACAGCTTAATGGAAAAGTCAGAGGTTTTACCCAACAAGTACGCCCCTCTTGTCAAAGGATTAAAGCAACTCTATATAAATTTTAAAAGCACCTTGGATGAAATGAATAATGAGCTTTTGGATGTTGTAAACACAGCAATTGATCATCAAAGAGAAAATTACGATTGGTATGCTGATTACAACTTCTTTGGGGCCACATTATTGACGGATGAAATTCTCGACTATTACCTTAATGATAATAATTATAGAAACAGCTTAGCCGATTATTCGAACATTGCAATTGATAATTTAATGCGCTATATCATCCAAATCCGTGTTGATGCGATCAGCTACATCCGAGAAATTGATGTCTTGTTAGAGCAAAATACTCAGTATTCCTTTGATGTCAACGGAAGTGACTATGCCCATTGGAATGGGACATATCATTTTGAAGGTGACACAGTGCAAATCGAAAATGATGCAAATGGCATGAAATGGTTTAATAAAGGGGAATGGGAAGAAATCTATCCTTTGAGCAAGACTAAATTTCATTTTGAATCTTCGGTTTTTTTACAATTTGTAAATGATGAAGATGGTGAAATTAATGGCATCAACATCCACAAAACCAATACCAATAATACCTATCAAAAAATCGCTGAGAACAATTAGGTAAATGAGCTAATCAAGTCTTTAATTTTGATGGCTCAAACCCAAAGTTTTTCTTAATTTTGATCTTGGTATTAACACCCAAAACCAATCGTTCTAATGATCCAATTTTTCGATGCCGGGGCTGGCAAAATCTATGCTGTTAGCCTCAACGCACAGCTCGCTACACAAGACCTTCCAAAACTTGAATGGCTCTTCGGAAACGCCTCACTGATACAAGGCGAAACACTGGAGGGCTTTTTTGTTGGTCCAAGAAAAGAAATGATCACTCCTTGGAGTACCAATGCGGTAGAAATCACCCAAAACATGGGCGTTACTGGCATTGAAAGAGTCGAGGAGTTTGAAAAGGTAGCCACCGAAAACACAGCCTTCGACCCAATGCTTCAGGTGCTATACAAAGGTTTGGATCAAAGCCTTTACACCATAGATGCTACACCAGAGGCTGTACGTCATATCGATGATATTGCCACTTATAATCAGGAAGAAGGACTAGCGCTTAACCAAGAGGAAATTGACTATTTGAACGAGGTCAGTGACAAATTGGGCAGAAAGCTTACCGATGGAGAAGTCTTCGGCTTTTCACAAGTGAATTCTGAGCATTGCCGACACAAGATATTCAACGGTGTATTTATCATTGATGGACAAGAAATGCCACACTCGCTCTTCAAGATGATTCGAAAGACATCAGAAGAAAAGCCTGAAGGGATAGTTTCGGCATACAAAGACAATGTAGCTTTTACACAAGGCCCAGTGGTTGAGCAATTCGCTCCTTCTACCCATGACAAAGCAGATTGGTTCGAAACTTCTGATTTCGAGTCAGTGATTTCGCTCAAAGCAGAGACGCATAACTTCCCGACTACCGTGGAGCCCTTCAATGGTGCAGCTACTGGTGCTGGTGGAGAAATAAGAGATAGAATGGCTGGCGGAAAGGGTTCTATGCCTTTGGCCGGAACTGCCGTTTACATGACGTCCTACTCTCGTTTAGAGAATGGTCGTGATTGGGAAGCCAATATGCCTGAGCGCAAGTGGCTTTACCAAACGCCAATGGACATCCTGATCAAAGCGTCTAATGGCGCCAGTGATTTCGGAAACAAATTCGGTCAGCCTCTCATTGCGGGTTCTGTACTCACTTTCGAACACGAAGAAGGCGGTAAAAGGCATGGCTTCGATAAAGTGATCATGCTAGCCGGTGGTATTGGTTACGGCAAGAAACAAGACGCATTAAAAGCGACTCCAGAAAAAGGAGACAAAATAGTAGTGATGGGTGGTGACAACTACCGCATCGGCATGGGAGGAAGTGCAGTGTCTTCTGTAGATACTGGTGAGTTCTCAAGTGGTATTGAATTGAATGCTATCCAGCGTTCAAATCCTGAAATGCAGAAGCGTGTGTACAATGCAGTACGTGCGATGACTGAGTCGGGTAAAAACCCTATCGTATCGATTCACGATCACGGTGCTGGTGGGCATTTGAACTGTCTTTCGGAACTGGTAGAAGAATCTGGAGGAACGATTGACGTGAAGAAACTTCCTGTCGGAGATCCTACCCTATCGGACAAAGAAATTATAGGCAATGAGTCTCAAGAACGCATGGGGCTTGTCATCAAAGAAGAAGACATCGCCTATATGGAGAAAGTCGCGAACCGCGAGCGAGCTCCTTTTTATGTAGTGGGTGAAACCACTGGCGACATGCACTTTAAGTTTGAGAATAAGGTATCGGCAGAAAACCCTATCGACTGGAACTTAGCATACATGTTCGGATCGTCTCCAAAAACCATTTTAGAAGACAAAACGATCGATCCAAACTTCAGCGATGTCACTTACGACATCAAGAAGCTTCAAGAGTATTTGAATGGCGTGCTTCAGCTAGAAGCCGTTGCCTGTAAGGATTGGTTGACCAATAAAGTCGATCGTTGTGTAACAGGACGGGTTGCCAAGCAACAAACGGCTGGCCCTTTACAATTACCATTGAACAACGTAGGCGTGATGGCGCTAGACTACCGTGGTGAGAAAGGCATTGCCACATCTATCGGACACGCACCAGTTTCGGCTTTGTTAGACCCAGTAGCAGGCTCTCAGCTTTCTATCGCGGAAGCATTGACCAATATCATCTGGGCCCCTATCGAAAACGGATTAAGTGGCGTTTCACTCAGTGCCAACTGGATGTGGCCAGCGAAAAATGAAGGCGAGAACGCAAGACTTTATAAAGCAGTAGAAGCAGTTTCAGACTTCGCCTGCGACTTAGGCATCAACATTCCTACGGGTAAGGATTCTATGTCCATGACCCAGAAGTATAAAGATGGCGTGGTGTACGCTCCGGGTACGGTAATTATTTCAGCCGGTGCTGAAGTGATTGACTTGAAACAAATAGTCGAGCCGGTATTGCAGCCAAATTTTGACTCTACTTTATTGTATGTGAATTTATCTGATGGTGAATTCAAATTAGGCGGTAGCTCATTTGCCCAGGTTGTCGGTAAAGTGGGAACCTCCGCCCCTACTGTTGACGATGCGGATCGCTTTGCCAACACCTTCAATATGGTGCAAGCCTTGATTAGAGAAGGAAAAATATTAGCAGGTCATGATGTGTCAGCCGGTGGTTTAATCACCGCATTGTTAGAAATGACTTTTGCCCAAGTAGACTTGGGTATTGCCGCCAACTTAAAAGCCATTAATGGCATTGATGATATCTCCACTTTCTTCTCGGAGCAGCCAGCCTTAGTGCTTCAGGTCGCCAATGAAGACCTAGAGGATATCAAAACCCTCTTCGATGATATTGACGCATCGTATTTAGAAATTGGTAGCCCTATTGGTGAACCGATACTATCGATTCAAACGACTACCCAAAGCTATCTGCTAGACATAGCAAGTTTAAGAGACACATGGTACAAAACCTCTTACCTACTCGACCAGAAACAGTCTGGGGAGAAATTGGCTAAAGCCCGTTTTGATAACTACAAAAAACAACCCTTGTCATTCACCTTCCCTGAAGGTTTCGAAGGACAATACGCTGCTTTAGGCCTTGATCCTGATCGTAAAGGAAAGACAGGCATCAAGGCAGCCATTATTCGTGAAAAAGGCGTGAATGGTGATAGAGAAATGGCCTACGCCATGCACCTCGCTGGCTTCGATGTTAAGGATGTGCATATGACAGACCTGATCTCAGGTGCCGAAGACCTTAGCGATGTAAACTTCATTGCCTTTGTCGGTGGATTCTCTAATTCAGATGTATTAGGCTCTGCCAAAGGCTGGGCTGGTGCTTTCCTTTACAATGAGAAAGCGAAGCTGGCACTCGATAACTTCTACGCGCGTGAAGACACCATTTCACTTGGGATTTGTAATGGGTGTCAGTTGATGGGCGAACTTGGCCTACTCTACCCTGAGCATAAGGTGCACCCGAAACTAGACCATAACATTGCCCACAAGTTTGAATCTGGATTTGTGAACGTAACCATTCCAGAAAATAACTCTGTGATGTTAAGCGGACTTGCTGGCACCAGACTCGGTATATGGGTAGCTCACGGTGAAGGTCGTTTCAGATTACCACAAGCGGAAAGTGACTACCATGTCATTGCGAAATACTCGCATGAAGCTTACCCAGCGTCTCCAAATGGTTCTGACTACCATGTCGCTGGCGTAGCCAGTAAAGACGGCAGACACTTAGCGATAATGCCACACTTTGAGCGTTCTGTCTTCCCTTGGAACTGGGGCAACTACCCTGCTGATAAAAAATCAGATGTTTTGAGTCCTTGGATTAAGGCTTTTGTAGCGGCTAAGGATTGGGTAGAAGAGAAAAATTAGATTTGAGTATTGAGTATTGGAATATAAGACCCCAACTTGAGCAATCAGGTTGGGGTCTTATATTTTTAGTAAATTGTATAACACACACAATGAAACTGGAAAAGATAACTCATAATAATAGGAACTATTGGGGACTAAACATTCCTTATGATCCTTCCTTGATCACAAAAGCAAAAAAGCTGAAAGGCAGATGGCATCCTGAATTACAGTTGTGGCTATTTAAGTTTGAACAAGAGCTTAAAAGCAAATTACAAGAAGCCTTCAAAGCAGATTTTACTACACCAACTGCCAAAAGTACCAAGACTACAAAAACGAAGATTCCCCAAGAATATATAGATCAACTAGAGCGAAGAAGATACAGCCCCAATACCATTCAAACCTATGTTGCTTTGTTTGAGAAGTTCTTAAACCATTTTGAAGGTATAGAACCAACAGCGCTCACTGATGATCATGTTGCTCAATTTCAAACCTATTTGGTAAAGAAAAAGCGCGTTTCTACAAGCAGCCAAAACCAATATATTAATGCGATTAAGTTCTATTTTGAAAAGGTCTTAGGTAGAGAAAAAGGCTATTATCATATAGAAAGGCCTATAAAAGAGTTCAAGCTCCCAAAAGTACTCACGGAAAAAGAAGTCGCTGCCATTCTTAATTCTGTACATAACCTCAAACATAAGGCGATGCTCTTATTGGTTTACAGCTCTGGACTTAGGGCTGGCGAACTCATCAATTTAAAAGTGAACGATATCGATAGTGAGCAAATGCGTGTATTTGTAAGAGGTGGTAAAGGGAAAAAGGACAGAGTGACAATACTTTCTAAAAAAGCATTGGATGTGTTACGAGAGTACTTTAAGAAATACAGGCCCAAGGAATATTTGTTTGAAGGGCAGTATGGTGGAAAATATAGTACGACTAGCTTGAGAAGTGTTTTTGCGAAAACCGTAAAAAATGCAGGAATAAACAAACGTGTTACACTACACTCCCTCCGACATAGTTTCGCCACTCATTTGTTGGAGAAAGGAGTTGATATTAGGTATATCCAAATATTACTCGGCCATAATTCAAGCAAAACGACAGAAATTTATACACACATCACACACAAGGGATGGGAAAAAATACAATCGCCTCTAGACAATCTAAAATTCAATATTTAGATTTAAAATGTAAGCGATATACCCAGTATTTGGGTGGCTATCGCTTACTTTTCGTAAATTATATGGAATATATCGCTCACAAAAGTGAGCGATATACAACGTTATCTGCAACCCAAAAACTACGAACATTCAGGACACAAACCAGACAAAGTAAAATTAATTTCGCTGACTTTGTAATTGTTTGGTAGTTTATAACTCGGTTCAACATCTTCAAGACAAGTTACAGACTTACATTTTTGACAACTAAAATGTATATGATTATGGCTGTGTTCTGAAGAACACGATTGACAACTTGCAAATTTTATTACACCGTCAGTATTGACAATTTTGTGAATTAAGCCTTCATCCAACAGCCTTTCTAAAACTCTATAAATAGTTACTCTATCACAAAGACCTTTAAGTGAGTTTTGAATTTCGCTTTGAGAAAGAGCAGTATATGAAGAAACAATTAACTCTTTGATTTTTGTTTTTGCCTTCGTATTTCTCGGTTTCATCATTTTATCTAAAATGCTAATGCAACAATGTTGCGATTGCAAATATAATAATTACTTTTGCAACATTGTTGCATTAACGCAATATTTTTAAAATTTTAAACTCAAAAAAAAAGATGAAAGTAGCTTACATTTTCAAGACAGAGATGTCTTCCACATTTCAACTGGCAACGATGATATTGCCACAATTGGAAAAAAATACTCACGGAGTTGAGGTAATCGGAATGTTCTTTTTTGATGAAAACGTACACGTATTAAGAAAGGGAAATGACGTTGGGGAGCGTCTCAACACTTTAGCTGCTGAAAAAGGGATGTTGATAATGGCATGCGATCAGTGTGCTTTAAGACGAGACTTAGCAGAAGGCACATTTGATAGTTGCGGAACAGGTAGTGTAGTACCTAAAAATATGATTGATGTAGGGCAAGTAGGTTGTTTTCCACAATTATATAAGGCACTTGGTGGTAATCTGCCAGATTTGGTCATAACCTTATAACCACATAATAATGATACCTCAAACATTCAACGGCTGGGCAAACTGCATTGTAAAAGACTGCAAAATCAATCTTACAAAGGAATTTGCCGAAAAGCGGTTATTAGTTTATCAGAACAATAAAAATTCTGAAACCCAAAAATTTATTTCGCTTTATGGCGAGCAACATTTACAAAATATTATTAATTGGTTTAAGAAAATTAAAAATGATTAATACTACTAAAATCAATAAAGCAGACCTAATAGGTATTTTAAGTTCAGCAATTTGCTTGGTGCATTGTATTGCAACACCTTTACTTATAGCCTTTGGAGTAGGGTTTATGACAAATCCATTTTTCAAATATTTATTTCTAATCATCTCTTTTGTCGCAATTTTCAAAGCGACTAAACAGATAACACATACCAAAATTGCTTTATTGCTGTGGGTTTCTTTTTGGGGCTTTTTGTTTTCTACTCTATTTCAAGAAGAATATCATTGGCTTCATTATTCAGGATATTTTTTCGCACTACTAATCATTATTGGACACATATTAAACATTAAACATTGTAAAGAATGTTCAAAACAAAATTCAAATCATAAAAATAGAACGAATTAAATGGCAACAACAGCAACAAAAAAACTACCAGTAACCGTATTAAGCGGTTTTTTAGGAGCAGGAAAAACAACGCTACTAAACCATATTCTTCATAACAAAGAAGGCTTAAAAGTAGCCGTAATTGTAAACGATATGAGTGAAGTGAATGTAGATGCAAGGCTTGTAAATGAACAAAATGTACTTTCACGAACCGAAGAAAAATTGGTAGAAATGAGCAATGGTTGCATCTGTTGCACACTTCGGGAAGACTTAATGATAGAAGTAGAAAAACTTGCCAACGAAGGTAGATTTGACTATTTGCTAATAGAAAGCACAGGAATTAGCGAACCAGTTCCCGTAGCCCAAACATTTAGTTTTGTAAGTGAAGATGGCGATATAGATTTATCAAAATTCAGTTACATTGATACAATGGTAACAGTTGTGGACTGTTTCAACTTTTTTAAAGATTTTGGGACAAATGAATTATTGGTTGACCGCAAATTAACCGATATGGAAGGTGACGACCGAACAATTGTTAACCTATTGACCGACCAAATAGAATTTGCCAATGTAATTATTTTGAACAAAACCGATTTGGTTGACACAAAAACGGTTGGAATTTTAAAAGCAACTATTCAAAAACTAAACCCAGGAGCAAAGATTATTACTTCTGATTTTAGCAAAGTAAATCCAAAAGAAATTTTAAACACCAAACTTTTTGACTTTGAGGAAGCTCAAACTTCGGCAGGCTGGCAAAAAGAATTAGAAGATGGTGTACACACACCAGAAACAGAAGAATATGGAATATCTTCATTCGTTTTTAGAAACCAAAAGCCATTTCATCCTGAACGTTTTTGGAAATACATCAATGAAGATTATCCAAATGGTGTAATGAGAGCTAAGGGTTTATTTTGGTTGGCATCAAGACCAGACGATGCTATAAATTTTAGTCAAGCAGGTGGTTCATCACGTCTTGAAAAAGCAGGAGTTTGGTGGGCAAGTATGACCTTTAATGAAAGAACAACTTACCAATCATTTGCTGATAATCGCGAATATATTGAAAGTAAATGGAACAAGCAATGGGGTGACCGAATGAATGAACTTGTTTTTATCGGACAGGACATTGAAAAGGAAAAGATGATTGCCGACCTTGAAAATTGTTTACTACAAGATAATGAACAAGTTTTATTTGAAAAAAAGACTAAATTTAATGACCCTTTTCCGAAAGAAATGTAACGCCTGAAAATAGGGCAGCAGATAACAATGTATATAAAAAATAGGCGAAATAGTGCTAAAATCGAGCTTTTTGGCTACCTTCGAACCTTGTACTTAACCGAAAGTTTAGTGCTTAGCAATCGCCTACTTCTCATATACTAACCGTTGGGCATCATACAAAAAGCCCACCGCACAAACAGGCACATTTGGTTTTTGCCAACACGCAAAGCCAACGCTGAAAAACCAAAAGAGCCTGTTTTTTGCCAACGCTCGGAAGGAATAACGAACAGAAAAAGGTAAATTAACCGACAGAAAAGAAAGACATAGAGTAAATGGAGATAAACAGACTGAAACCACGAAAGGCACTCAACAAAGCCTTTTTGAAAGTAAAACCAAACAGGACAGAAATCGAAGGTTTCAAGACGCATCTTATCCAGCTACTCGACAGGACAAATGACACCGAATCCGAAGAGTTTCATAAAAACCTTGTCATTGACTTTCTCAAAAAGACCTATTACGACCCAAACCATTTTATAAACACCAAAGGACGAAATGACCTTGTAATCCACAACGGAGACAAAGCAAAAAGCACGGTTGGGGTAATCATTGAAGCAAAAAAGCCAACCAACAAAAGTGAAATGGTCACGAC
>Ga0222655_1000832_pt1 | contig 12213 bp, 10 predicted proteins | sample AntAcemetagen423_FD_179857 | JGI IMG/M metagenome (GOLD analysis project Ga0222655, IMG submission 179857) | Saline water microbial communities from Ace Lake, Antarctica - #423 | ecosystem: Environmental > Aquatic > Non-marine Saline and Alkaline > Saline | place: Antarctica: Ace Lake... | reverse complement strand
CTCAACGCTCGTTCTACGCCGGCAAGGTTTTCTTCCACAATCCGCTTGAGAGCGGGAATCTGGGGTGCGTGGGCAAGCCACGCCGTCGACGCTGCCACGAGCGGCTCGCCGATTACCGAACTGGGATAAAGGCCCTCGGCAAGGTACTCGGCAATCTTGTAGGTCCGAGACGTCCAGAGCTTTTCGAGGGCGTCGAAATATTGGCCGATAAAGGGCTCCAAAACGGCGGGTGTGTTGGTCGCAGCAAAGCTCATGGATAGCGCTGACACGATCGCGTTGGGTAACGAATCTGAGGACACCAACTCGTCGAACACGGCTTGCTTTGAAGCAAGAGTGGGCATGAGCGCCCGGGCACGGGCTGCTGCTTGGGCACCGTTGGCGGTGTTGTCGAGCGCCAACTCCCGGTCAATCTCTTCGGTATCAGTGCCACCGGAGAGGCTGAGCCCGGCGAGGAGTTCCCAGCGCAGATCTTGATCGATTGCCAGCCCTTCCAGAGTGATGGCGCCCTCGAGAAGTCCCCGCAGTGTGCTTGAGTGATCGGGGGTCGAGGAGAGGGAAGAAAAAGATTTCAGCAACTGAAACTGGGTGTCGGACCCGGGTGTGGCGGCAGTAGTCAATCCCCACAGCTCGTCAGCAACCTCCCCAATCATCGTGGCACGGTTGGTAGGGGAGAGATAGTTCCTGACGGTGAGAGCCAGTTGGCCGAGACCCGTGCGAACAGTGGTGCTCTCTGTCTCGTGGGCGATGTTGGCGAGAACCAGGTCTATGAAAGTTTGGGGTGGAATTTCAGCGTCGCGGGTCGAATCCCAGACGCTTCCCCAGACCAGGGAACGCGCGAGGGGGTCTGCGATGTGTTTCAAGTTTTTCGTCGCAAAAGCCAGCGAGTGCTCATCGAGTCGAATCTTGGCGTAGGCCAGGTCACCGTCGTTTGGCAGAAGTAAATCTCCTCGATGGCGTCCTACCAACCCGGGAATCTCGGTCGTAGCGCCATCGATGTCTATCTCGAGGGCGTCAATACGCACCAGAGCGCCAGAGTGGTCGGTCGAATAGATTCCCACGCCGATTCGGTGGGGCCTCAGGGTGGGCCAATCAACCGGAGCTGACTGCACCATGTCAGCTCGAGTAATGATCCCCTCGGACGTGGTGTCGATATTGAGAGACAGGGTGTTGACCCCTGCCGTCTCCAGCCACAGGGCACTCCACCCGGCCAAGTCCCGACCGCTAGATTTCTCGAGTTCGACCAGGAAGTCCTTCAAAACCGCGTTGCCCCATTGGTGGCGGGAAAAATAGTTGTGAACTCCACGAAAGAAAGCCTCTTCGCCGACCCAGGCGACGAGTTGTTTCAGGACGGAAGCACCCTTGGCGTAGGTGATGCCATCGAAGTTCACCTGGACGTCTTCGATGTCGTTAATGGAGGCAACAATTGGGTGGGTGGAGGGAAGTTGATCCTGGCGATACGCCCACGATTTCTCCATCGCCTGGAAGGTGGTCCATGCCCCCGTCCATTCGGTGGCTTCAGCGGTAGCCAGAGTGGACGCCCATTCGGCAAACGATTCGTTCAACCACAGGTCATTCCACCACCGCATGGTGACCAAGTCACCAAACCACATGTGGGCGAGCTCATGGAGAATGGTGACCACGCGACGCTCGCGCATCGCATCAGAGACTTGAGAGCGAAAAATGTAGGCCTCGGTAAACGTGACCGCTCCCGCGTTTTCCATCGCGCCAGCGTTGAACTCGGGGGCGAAGATCTGATCGTATTTATCGAAGGGGTAGGGGTGGCCAAATTTCTCTTCGTAGAACGAGAACCCTTTTTTGGTCGTAGCAAAAAGGTAATCCGCATCCAGGTAAGGGAAGAGGGAAGCTCGCGCGAATACGCCCAAAGGAATGGTTTTGCCACTTGAGGACACGAGTTCGTCAGAGACCTGCTCGTAGGGTCCTGCGATGACCGCTGTGATGTAAGAGGAAATGCGCGGTGTGGGAAAAAATGACCAGGTTGCGCCACCGTCGGTTGCTTCCGTGCTTTCTGCAGCCTGATTGGAAATGACGCGCCAGTGCGAAGGGGCGTGGATAGTGAATTGGAAGGTTGCCTTAAGGTCAGGCTGCTCAAAAACGGCAAACACACGACGCGAGTCCGGAACTTCGAACTGGGAATAGAGATAGACCTCGTCATCCACCGGGTCGACAAAACGGTGGAGCCCTTCGCCTGTGTTCATGTAATAAAAATCAGCCTCGACTTCGAGGGTGTTGTCTGCGCGTAACGGGGCCAACGAAATTCGAGAGTCCGCGAAAGCTTCAGCGGGGTTGAGAGATTCCCCGTTCAGGGTGATCGAGTGAACAGCGGAGGCAATGGCATCGACGAAAGTTTCCGTCTGCCCTTCGGAGACAAACCTGATGGTCGTTCGGGTGCGAAAAGTGGGGGAGCTTGCAGCCTCGCGAACATCGATGTCGATGGCATAGGACTTGACAGTAATGAGTCCTGAGCGGGTTAGCGCTTCTTTCCGAGTCAGATTTTCTCCAGGCATCGCCAAACTCCTTGTTCTTGCTGACATCGGGTACGCCCCGGTTTAATGTGACCTACAGTGTAAAACCTCTGCGGAGAAGGAAGAATTACGCTTTCTTCGACTCCACGTCAATGGTCACGGGCATTGCCTCTTCGGGGATGTCCTCCGCGGTTGCTCCGCCGCTGGAAAGGGGCTTCGCTTCCCCGCCAAGTTTCGGCGGTGGGGTCATCGTGATTTCTAAGTCGACCTCGGTCACCGCTTGGCGCATCCGTTGCAGGTATTCGTTCAAGTAACCCTGCTGACGACGGACATCACTCAACTGGCTTTCAGTGTCCGAGAGCATGTTCCCCACAAGGTCCTCGGTGTCGCGTGAGATGGCGCGCGAGCGCTGCACGGTTTCAGAAATTAGGCGCTCGGCATAGCCGCGAGCTTCTTTGGTCAATTCGTCCGAGCGTCGTTGCGCAGACTCGAGTACGGTGTCTGCCTCTTGGCCGAGGTCTTGCGCGCGCTGGGCTGCGTTCTGGACGTGCTCGTCAGCCTGCTGGTAGGCCTTCTGCGCGTAGTTATCAGCTTCTTCGTGAATGGCCGCGCGGGCAAGTTCTGCTTCGTCAATTTGCTGACGAATACTGGAATCCGTTGCCATAGCACGCTCTTGAGCAGCGTGAAGGAGCTCTGAAGCTTCGCGCTTGACTTGTTCGACCTGGCGAGAGGCTTCAGCCTTGATTTCGGAAACTTGCTTCTCAGCTTGGCTAATCATGGTCGCTGACGCTCGCTCGGCACGAGTTCTCGTGTTGGTAGCTTTTGCGATTTCGTCTGCGGCCTGTTGGCGCAATTGTGCCGCCTCGCGCTCTGATTCCAGTCGGAGGTCTTCGGAAGTTCGTTGAGCGTCGGAGAGAATTTTCCGTGAGTCTTTGGCTGCGGATTCCCGAACCCTCGTTGCTTCGCTCCGGGCGTTGCCCAAAACCTCTGCAGCTTCTGCGGCTGCTTCCTGGGTGATTTTTTTGGACTGTTCTTCCGCGAGGCGAAGAGTTTCCTCAAAGGCTGAGCCCAGTTCAGCAAAGCTCGGTTTGGCGCGGCCAGCGCGATCGTTGGCGTCGGTTACATCGCGGTTCAGGCGTTGGATTGAGCGGGCGTTCTCTGCCCGCTCGTTCTCAAGGCGTTCGAGGCGTTCGTTCAGCTCACGGACGTACCGAGCAACATGATCGGTGTCATAGCCGCGGACAACGCGACGAAAATCGGGGACAGACATTTAGGGGGCTCCTTGCCAGAGGCTTTCCTCAAGGATAGGGCAAAAATGGCCCTCGCGGGGTCTGAAGCAAAATTGTTATACAGCTGCGGAGTCGCATGAATTTATAGACTGAAGTCATGCGCATTCATATCGCCACGGACCACGCCGGGCTCGAGTTCAGCCAGGATCTTGCCGAGCACCTCGAGCTTTCGGGTCACGAGGTAATTGACCACGGGCCCACTAGTTTCGACGAGCTCGATGACTACCCGAGTTTTTGTATCAACGCAGCCCTCGGAGTGGCCGCTGATCTTTCCCGAGGGGTACCTGCGTTGGGGGTTGTGTTTGGAGGCTCGGGAAACGGGGAACAAATGGCCGCAAATAAAGTCAAAGGAGTGCGGGCTGCTTTGGTGTGGAGCATGAATACCGCCGTCCTCGCCCGCGAACACAACGACGCGAACGTATGCGCCATGGGTGCTCGCCAACACAGCATCGATGAAGCGTTGCTTTTTATTGACACTTTCATTCGCACCCCCTTCAGCGGCGAGGAACGCCACATGAGACGTATTGCGCAGTTAGGTGAGTACGAAACAACGGGAGCTATCGCCGGTTTTCCGCTGGGTAGTTGATTTCCTATGCCCGAGGGTCACACCGTTCACCGCGTTGCCAACTTATTTTCTGATCTCTTCCAAGGGCAGGCTCTCAGCGCTGAGTCGCCGCAGGGCCGCTTCACAGAGGGCGCAAATCTGATATCTGGCGCCACGGTTCTCAGCTCTCAGGCGGTGGGTAAGCAACTGTTTATTGGCTTTGACAACGGTGCGGTATTGAGAGTGCATTTGGGAATTTATGGGGCCTGGGATGTCACGACCCTTAGCGGCGAAAGCGCTCGAGCGGGTTCCCCGGCGGCCTCCTCGCTCGGAGCGCCCCGAGCGACAAGACGACGAATCGGTGAATCTGACTCTTTGAGCGATCCTGATGAACCTTTTCCCCCGGCACCCAGGGGTCAGGTGCGCCTGCGTTTGGAAACAGCCGACGCGGTTGCAGATTTGCGTGGTCCAACGGCGTGCGAAGTACTCACCCCGGAGCAAGCGCAGCAGGTTAAAGACCGTTTGGGCCCAGACCCGTTGGTAAACACCGGCGTTCGGGGGGAACGTGAATTTGTCCGTAGGGTGGCAGCGACTAAACGTCCCCTGGGCCTGGTGCTGATGGATCAGAGTGTGGTGAGCGGGATTGGAAATGTTTATCGCGCGGAAATTTTGTTTCGCCACAACTTAGACCCCCACCGCCCCGCTTCGGCTCTGGAAACCACCAGAGCCCAAGCCCTCTGGAAAGACTGGGCGAAGCTGCTTGCACTCGGGGTGAAGACCGGCGTCATGATGACAAGGGATGATCTCACCGCTGCTCAAGCGGCCTCAGCGCTTCGCTCTTCAGCCAACCGCTATTTCGTCTACAAGAGAGAGGGACGCCCGTGCCGCGCTTGCGGCTCTCCCATTGCGCTAGAAATCATGGCTGCTCGTAAGCTCTATTTCTGCCCCTCATGTCAAACCTCCTGAAAGCCGAGCCATGATCCTCTCCCACGTCATCCGCGATTCTCACAGGGAGGATGGCCCCGTTGACATTGTTGTCGACGGGGGTGTGATCTCCGGAATTTTTCCTGCCGGCACCGCTCCCTCAGCCGATCACCGCGTGATTGACCTGGATGGCCGAATCGTGATTCCTGGTTTGTGGGATGAACATGTCCACTTTGCCTTCTGGGCGCAACACCGTCGACGAGTCTCCCTCGCCCGTGCCACTTCGGCCGCGGAAGCCGTGGCGATGATGGCTCAAGCCGTCTCAGACAACCTCCGGTCCGAGGACCCTGCGCAGATCTTTATCGGCACGGAATATCGAGATGGCCTCTGGAAAGACACGAAGTCTCTGACGCTGTTAGATGAAGCCACCGGCGCAACTCCGGTGGCTTTGGCTTCGGTGGATGTTCATTCGGGCTGGCTGAACAGCGCCGCACTCGCGCTTCTCGAGGTCACTGGTCACGATGAAAACGGCGTCATGAGGGAACGCCCGTGGTTTCAACTCACTCAACGGTTATCCCTGATGCCCGAGGACACGCTGGATGCCTGGGTGCTCGAAGCCGCCCAGCACGCAGCGTCCCGAGGCGTTGTCGGGATTGTCGATTTTGAGATGGGGTATTCCCTGCCCGACTGGGTGCGGCGCGACGAAAATCTCGAGGGCCCCTACCCCCTCCAGGTGGAGGCGGCGGTCTATCCCGATGATCTCGACCGCGCGCTTGCCGAAGGCATGACCAGTGGGGTGAAGCTGGCAGAGGCTATAACGGTGGGGCCTTTCAAGATCATTACCGACGGGTCCTTGAATACTCGCACCGCCCACTGTGTCGAGCCCTATCTGGCGGTGGAGAGCGAAGAGTACGGCGCCATGAACTTTCCGCCGGAAGAAATCGAGGCGCTGCTGACCAAGGCACACGCGGCAGGGTTTTGGCTAGCCGTCCACGCCATTGGGGATGAAGCTAACCGGATCATCTTGGACATTATGGAACGTCACCACTTGACTGGACGCATTGAGCATGCGCAGTTAGTGCGCGGGGCAGACTTCTCCCGGTTTGCCAAACTTGGCATTATCGCCAGCGTTCAACCCGAACACGCCATCGATGACCGCGATGTGACTGACGTGTACTGGGCTGACCGGGCCGATCGAGCATTTGCTTTGCGAACGCTCGTCGATAGTGGAGCCACCCTGGTCTTGGGCTCGGACGCGCCGGTATCTCCCCTGGATCCGTGGATTGAAATCGCCGCTGCCGTGACGAGGACCAGAGATGGCCGTGCACCCTGGCATTTGGCGGGGGGCTTGAGCTTTGATGAGGCACTGGATTATTCAACCCGGACGACCCTGGAGGTGGGACAACCTGCGAATATTGTCGCTCTTGATGCCGACCCTCGGTGGCTCATAGAAGCGCTCGGCTCCGACATGCCCAGGGTAAGTGATGCCCTTCGAGGAATGAAAGTTGCGCTCACCCTCAGCCGAGGAGTGGTCACACACGAAAGTGTGTAAAAGAGGGGATGACGGGAATCGAACCCGCGCCATCAGTTTGGAAAACTGAGGCTCTACCATTGAGCTACATCCCCGGAGGGAACTTCTTCAGCCCCGATGTTACTGCATCACTCGAGCACAGGTTTTCGAAAGGCGAGGAACCGGCTAGACTTTGCGAGGTTGTTTCACCGGGTGTGGCTCTCCAGGCTGCGCCCCGCAAAAGTGAAATGTGCCTGGCCATCGGGGCGTAGCTCAGCTTGGTAGAGCGCCCGCTTTGGGAGCGGGAAGTCGCAGGTTCGAATCCTGTCGCCCCGACGAAGACCACCATCACAACAACGGGAGAAAACGTTTTGCCAACGACCACCAAAGAAGCCCTCACCTCCACCCGGATCCGCCTCGTCATCACGGTGACACCGGAAGAGCTGAAGCCGAGCCTCGACCACGCCTATCAGCACATCGCCGAGGGAATGAACATCCCGGGCTTTCGTAAAGGCAAAGTTCCTCCCCCCATCATCGACCAGCGGGTGGGACGCGGCGAAGTTCTGAACCATGCTGTGAGCGAGGGGCTTGATCGCTATTTCCAGGCTGCCGTCCAAGAAGAAAAGATTCGCACCCTCGGGCAGCCCCAAGCTGATGTCACCACGTGGCCGTCAGACAAAGACTTTTCTGGCGACCTAGTGGTCACCATCGAGGTGGACGTGCGCCCTGAGTTCACGATGCCAGCTTTCGAGAAGTACACCCTCGAAGTTGAGCCGGTCGTCGTCTCGAAGGACGATGTCGAGTCTGACTTGGATGACCTGCGCGCTCGCTTTGGAAATCTTGTCACTGTCGATCGCCCCATCAAGAGCGGCGACTTTGTTCAAATCGACTTGGAAGCCACGATCGGTGACAACACGATTGATAGCGCTAGTTCGATCAGCTATGAGGTGGGCTCTGGACAACTGATTGACGGAATCGATGACGCCCTCGACACTCTGACAGCGGGAGAAGCGACGACTTTCGAATCAAAGCTTTTGGGTGGCGATCACGAAGGTTCGATGGCGCAGATTGCTCTCACGGTCCTCAGCGTGAAGGAGCGTGAATTGCCCGAAGCCGATGACGACTTTGCGCAAATTGCCAGCCAATTCGACACCATCAAAGAACTCCGTGAGGACATCAAGGCCCAGGTGGAGCGTCGCGGTGTGTTCAAGCAGGCGCAGCAAGCCCGTGACGCGCTGGTGGAGAAAATGCTCGGCGAAATTGACATGCCACTACCCCAAGGCGTAGTCGATGCAGAAGTCAATCGCCACCTCGAAGGTGAAAACCGCTTGGAGGACGATGTCCACCGAGCCGAGGTCATCGTGTCGACCGAAAAGTCCCTCCGGAGCCAGCTCATGCTCGATGCTTTAGTAGAAAAGCTCGAGGTTGAGGTCGGCCAGGATGAGCTCACCCAGTATCTGATGCAGTCTGCGAGCCAGTACGGCATGGAACCCTCGGAGTTCATCCAGAGTTTGCAGGAGAACAACCAGATTCCCTCCATGGTCGGAGAAGTAGCGCGTTCGAAGTCGCTCTCCGTCGCTTTGGCCCAGGTCAGCGTGAAGGACACCAAGGGCAAGAAGGTTGATCTCAGCTCCGTCACCAAGACAGGCGACGACTCTGTCGAAGCCGCTATCGCGCAGGCAGTTGCTGACAGCGCGGCTGAGGACGAGCACGACCACTAGGTCCCACTCTGCCGAGGGCGAACACGCGCGCGTATAAATCACCAGCACCGGTACTCTCGAGGGACCGCGCACGTTGGCCATGGAGGAGAGCAACACAGTGACAATGTCTGAAAGCATGATGCAGCCGAATGTCTTTGACCGGTTGCTGAAAGATCGCATCATTTGGCTAGGATCTGAAGTTCGCGATGATAACGCGAACGAAATCGCTGCGAAGCTTCTGTTGCTTGCCGCAGAGGACCCCGATAAAGATATTTACCTTTACATCAACTCTCCCGGTGGCTCGATCACCGCGGGTATGGCGATTTATGACACCATGCAGTTTGTCCCCAATGACATTGTGACCGTGGGCATTGGTATGGCTGCCTCCATGGGTCAGTTGCTTTTGACGGCTGGCACCAAGGGCAAGCGATACATCACTCCCAACGCACGGGTGCTCCTCCACCAGCCCCACGGTGGTTTCGGTGGCACAGCGAGCGATATCCAGACCCAGGCACATCTCATCAACGATATGAAGAAGCGCCTCGCCCAGATCACCGCCGAAGCAACAGGCAAAACCTTGGAGCAGATCACCGAGGATGGTGACCGTGACCGCTGGTTTAGCGCGGACGAAGCTTTGGAATATGGATTCGTTGATCACATCCGGGCTTCCGCCAGCGACGTTGTTGGCGGCGGCGGGACCGAGCAGGGCAAGAAGAAGTAGGCGGAATACCCATGATGAATAACATTCCTACGGCGCGATCCGAGTTCCCGATGCCGGAAGCTCGCTACATTTTGCCCACCTTCGAGGAGCGCACCAGCTACGGCTTTAAGCGCCAGGACCCTTATGCGAAGCTCTTTGAAGATCGCATCGTGTTCCTCGGTGTCCAGGTTGATGACGCTTCGGCTGATGACGTGATGGCGCAGCTGTTGGTTCTGGAAAGTCAGGACCCCGACCGCGACATCGTGATGTATATCAATTCACCCGGTGGGTCTTTCACCGCGATGACGGCTATCTACGACACGATGCAGTACGTCCGCCCGCAGATTCAGACGGTCGTTCTTGGCCAGGCTGCTTCTGCCGCTGCGGTTATTTTGGCCGGAGGCGAGCCAGGGAAGCGTCTGGCGTTGCCCAACGCCCGCGTGCTCATCCACCAGCCCATGATGGGCGAAGCGGGCCGTGGCCAGGCATCCGATATCGAGATTCAGGCGAAGGAAATTACCCGCTTGCGCGAGTGGCTCGAGGACACTCTGTCACGTCACTCAAACAAGAGCACCGAGGAAGTCCACCGGGATATTGATCGGGACAAAATATTGACCGCAGCCGAAGCCCTGGAATATGGGCTCATCGACCAGGTTCTGAACACTCGGAAGTCCCCAGGAGTTGCTACACCTGCTTCTGGACCTGCCGCCGTTACTGCCGGCTAGTAGGACGAGACCTTATCCTTGCCAGGAAAATGGCGAGGATAAGGGCTAGAGCCGCCACACCAACTCCGAGGCCGATAATCCCAGCACTCGGGGCTCTCGAATCCTCGACGGGCATGGTGACAGGCGTCATTGCTACTTGTGTTTCTTCGGTGGGTGTTGCATTCCGGACTCCGCAAACGGGGGCGGAGGGAGTGCCCACAGCGACAGAGTGATCATTTTCTGGGGAGAAGGTGACATCGTAACTTTCGGAGACACTGTGTCCATCTGCTGAGACAAACTGGTAGGTGATTGTGTAGACGCCGGGCTCCCCCAGATCTACCAGGGAGTGCATGCGTCGCTCGCTAATGTCCACGCAACCGTTTCCGAAATACAGCCCGGCGCTATCCGTGACGGCGATGGCGAAGCCCCGGCTTTTCCCGCCTAGGTCAAGAAAATCGTCATCAGTGGCGATGGATACTTCTACAGGGCTCTGGGTCACGATTGAATCGGGTGCAGGAGATCGACTGTCCACCACGTTATGAGCCTGCGCGGGGCCGGCGACGCTCAGAAGCACGACGGTGAGGGCGGCAAACAGGGGATACCTGTGAATTTGAATGGGCCAGAGCGCTCTCACGATTACTCAGTGTATTCCCGCCACGCCAAGGGGGAGCTGTGGAAAATCCCTGAGGTGAGGGCGGTCAAAGGTATGCTCAAAAAGGTCTTCGAGACGCAGGAAAGGCTCCCATGGCACGCACCGGTGAAACAGGCGCGCTTCTGAAATGTTCGTTCTGTGGCAAAAGCCAGAAGCAAGTCCAGCAGCTCATCGCGGGCCCTGGGGTCTACATCTGTGACGAATGCGTCGAACTGTGTAACGAGATAATTGACGAGCGTCAGTCTGAGGGCACAGCGCAGGCCATCGGGGACTTCGACCTCCCTAAGCCCAAGGAAATTTATGGCTTCCTGGAGGAATACGTCATCGGTCAAGAAGCGGCAAAAAAGTCACTTTCGGTAGCGGTCTACAACCACTACAAACGTGTGCGTGCTTCAGCAACTCCTCATCCTGCCGGGCTAGACGACGATGTTGACATTCAAAAGAGCAACATCTTGCTGATTGGTCCAACAGGGTGCGGGAAAACCTATCTTGCCCAAACCCTCGCCAAGCGCCTCAACGTTCCGTTTGCCGTGGCTGATGCTACGGCCCTCACGGAGGCGGGTTATGTCGGGGAGGACGTTGAAAACATTCTTTTGAAGCTGTTGCAGGCAGCTGATTATGACGTCAAGCGCGCCGAAACGGGAATCATCTATGTCGACGAGATTGACAAGATTGCCCGCAAGGCGGAAAACCCCTCAATCACCCGAGATGTTTCCGGTGAAGGGGTCCAGCAGGCACTGCTGAAAATTCTGGAAGGAACTATTGCGGCGGTTCCCCCTCAGGGTGGGCGTAAACATCCGCAGCAAGAGTTCATTCAAATAGACACCACCAATGTGTTGTTCATTGTGGCCGGGGCTTTCGCCGGACTAGAGGAAATCATTTCCCAACGCGTGGGTCGCCATGGGATCGGATTTGGTGCTCCCCTGCACTCTAAGAACGCTTCCGAGGATCTCTTTAGCCAAGTGCTCCCCGAGGACCTCCACAAATTCGGTTTGATTCCCGAATTTATTGGACGTCTTCCCGTCGTGACGACTGTGACCCCGCTGGATAAAACAGCTCTGATTGATATTTTGACGACACCGAAAAATGCCCTTATCAAGCAGTATCAGCGCATGTTTGTTCTGGATGGCGTGGCGCTGGAATTTGAGCAGGAAGCGCTGGAAGAAATCGCCGCGCTGGCCGAAGTGCGTCAGACCGGTGCGAGGGGTCTCCGGGCAATTTTGGAAGAGGTTCTGGGGCCTGTCATGTTTGATGTGCCCTCGTCTGAAGAGGTGGAACGGGTCATCATCACGAAGGACACCGTCCTGAAAAAGACTGGGCCCACGGTCGTCACAAAAACTGCTCAGCGTCGCGAAAAATCCGCTTAGTTTTTACCCCGACACCACTTCGCCATTATCGAGGGTCACAACCGGGCGGTTTTCTAGCCAGGTGAGAGTCCATCGAAGGGTGACGGCTTCCTCGGAGTTGAGGTTTGCCTCCACGGCACGAATCCTCCCAAGGAACTCGGCTGACAGACTGCTGGGACTTTCGCCAACAGAAAACCTGCTTCCCAAGCGCATTACCGTGACCCTGCAATCTCGTTTTCATACATCACCCATGAGGTTCTGGTAGCGAGAGTGTCATAAAGGCGTTGCGCCGTGATGTTGTTGGCTTCGGTAACCCATCTCAGTGCGCCCCCGCCGTGGTTACCCGCGTGCTCCGTGACCG
>Ga0222655_1000794_pt1 | contig 12555 bp, 16 predicted proteins | sample AntAcemetagen423_FD_179857 | JGI IMG/M metagenome (GOLD analysis project Ga0222655, IMG submission 179857) | Saline water microbial communities from Ace Lake, Antarctica - #423 | ecosystem: Environmental > Aquatic > Non-marine Saline and Alkaline > Saline | place: Antarctica: Ace Lake... | reverse complement strand
CACAGATACAACCACAACCACAACTCTTTAACATAATATGACAAAAACCCGACAAGGAATTTCATATGACCGTAATCACGAAAAAGCCCCGTACTCGAGTGTTGAGTATGAAGAACTTGGTATTTGCTGTGGCGGGTCCAGAGAAGGACTATCCGACGTATCGCTTCTCCAATAAAGTGTTCGTCGAGAAGCCTAAGCACAATCCATTCAAGAACTTATAACTGACACCAACCATACGAGGCACTGCCACACAAATGGCGAAACGCAGTAAAATTGCTGAACTGACAGAAAAAGATGCCGAGAAGAAGGTCACTCCCGTTCGCTGGGAGAAATTTCTGCGCTATCTGGCCAGCGGTTATACTGTAGCAGAGGCCCGGGACGAGGCACATATCCCTATGGCGGCGTACCGGGTCTGCTTGCTGCTTGATGATGAGAAGCGTGAACAACGTGACCAGGCGATGCACGAGTATCGACGCAGTGTCTGGCCAGATGAAATTGTTGAAGATATTTTAGAGGCGATAGCAGCGGGCGGGCTAGCTGGCGCGTCGATCGAAGCGCATGCACCAATGGGAGTGGACTCGCCGAAGTCCAGCTTCTACTCGCTGATGCGGACAGATGACGTTCTGCGGGATAAATACGACCTGGCCAGACAAGTCCAAATGTGGGGCATGGCTGATGAGATCCTGGAGATATCGGATAACGACACCAATGATTTAATCGATGACGGTAAAGGCGGTATGCGCTCTAACCCTTCTGCAGTACGCCGATCAGAGGTAATGACCAAAAACCGGCAGTGGATGATGGAGCGGTTATTTTCTAAACAGTTCGGCGCCAAGACTCAGAACGAACACAAAATTCAGGTCATTGATCATGCCACGACCCTGGAGGATGCACGGCGCCGCAAGGCTGGCAGTGCTGACAAACACAAAGAACGACTGATAAAAAACGTAACACCGACAGTGGCTCAGATCACTGACAGTTCTGACCCCGGAGAGTAATATGACAACAATCGCATGGGACGGTAAGACCCTGGCAGCTGATACCCAGCTCACGATGAGTGGTGTAGACGTAGGCACCACCACCAAAATTATCAAATTGAGCGGTAAAATTTACATTGCCACAGCCGGTTATCATGCCCAGACTGGCATTTTCAAAGACTGGATCCTTGGGGGCGAACCACAAGACAAGAAGCCCGAGGTATCAGATGATTTCGTGGCATTCAAACTCACCAACACAGGTCTCTTCGAATACGACTTTCTGCTCTATCCGATGGAGGTCACCAATAGGTGTGCTATCGGTTCAGGTTGGGAGTGGGCTATGGCTGCTATGGATCATGGCGATGATGCAGAACAAGCAGTCAAATACGCCTCAACCAGAGATGTGTTCACCAACAGTCTAGTTCAAACAATCCAGGCGACGACATAACCCATGGCTAATACAGAACAACGAATTATTGAGCTAGAGACAGAAGTTAAGCTGCTGCGAGAATTTCTGGCCTATGAGCGAGCAAAACCTGCCGAGATCAAGCACTATCCTGCCCCAGTGCGGCCGAATATGGCTGGCTGGGATCCCGCTCATGGACCTTTTCCGGGTGATATTCGCTATAAGTGGTCTTCTATCTGTGGCTAAAAAAGAAGTCATGGGTAAAGTCCAGTATGAGAACGAGCTGCTGGTTGATATCGCCGAGTTTTACGACGACCCGCTGGGCTTCGTGTACTATGCCTTTGACTGGGGTAAAGGCGAGCTGTCTGACATGGATGGCCCTGATGACTGGCAGGCTCAGCAGCTGTTTGACGTTGGCGAGGCTTTCCGCAAGAACCCTGAGACCAATATCCGCGAAGCGATCGCATCTGGTCACGGTATCGGCAAAAGCTGTGAAGTATCATGGCTGATCCTCTGGGCGATGAGCACCAGACCGCATATCACCGGTGTGGTGACAGCCAACACGACCAGTCAGTTGACCACCAAAACCTGGCGAGAGCTCGCTCTGTGGCATAAGCGGATGATCAACGAACACTGGTTTAAGTGGACCGCGACATCGTTTTCGCACCGGGAGCACCCTGAGACGTGGTTCTTCAAAGCGATCCCGAACACCGAACATAATTCAGAAGGCTTTGCTGGTTTGCACGGCCAGCACGTCATGACCATCTACGATGAAGCGTCAGGTATCCCCGATCTAATCTGGGAGGTCTCGGAAGGCTCGATGACCACCACCAAGGCCATGTGGTTCGTATTTGGTAACCCGACCAGGAACACCGGTCGGTTCCGTGACTGCTTTGACTCAGACTCTGCCCGCTGGAACCAGCGCCAGATCGACAGTCGAACTTGTAAGATGACCAACAAGAAGGAACTGGATTCCTTGATTGAAACCTATGGGGAAGACTCTGACTTTGTCCGAGTTCGAATCAAAGGTGAATTTCCAAGAGCTGGCTCCACCCAGTTCATATCGTCTGATCCAGTCGAGCTCGCACAGCTGACCAACTTGGACCTTGAAGTTTACTATCACATGCCAATTGTCCTGGGTGTCGACGTAGCACGTTTCGGTGACGATAAAAATGTCGTGATCGCCAGACAAGGTCGAAAGATCGTTGGATTGCATAAGTGGGTTGAGACAGACCTGATGGAGACCTCTCGACGAATATCGGTGCTGATAGACCAGTACCAGCCACTAGCGACCTTTGTGGATGGTGTGGGCGTGGGCGCCGGCGTTGTCGACCGACTGCGTCAACTGAACTACAACGTGATGGAAGTTAATGCGGGCTCCAAACCAGCGGATACTGAGCTATTCTTTAACAAACGGGTCGAGATGTGGTACAAGATGCGTGAGTGGTTAAATGCTGGAGCTGACATTCCTAAAGATATGTCGCTGAAGACCGGCTTAATCGGCATCGAGTACGGCTTCGATGACAAGAACAAATACCGTCTGGAGCGTAAAGCCGACATGAAGAAGCGCGGCGCAGGCTCGCCAGACGAAGCTGATGCACTAGCACATACCTTTGCTGAAGAGCTGGGTGATGCAGGTCGTCAATCTTTCGAACCAGAAATGGACTTTGAACCGGAATTTACATGACAAATATTATCGTCCCTAAAACCCCATCGACCAACATTTGGGTGCCTGGTGCCCGCGGTCGTCAAGCGGTGATCGACAGCAATGAGATTAATCTCGAAGACAGTGAGTCGACAAACCAAGCCAAGCTGGAATACTACATAGCGAAACAAGTCGGTGTGCGACTCGAAAAAGAATACCCGGGCCGCGAATGGGGTGTTAGACCAGACTTGACAGGTGGGATCGTTGAGATATTCTGTCTTGCGCTATCTGGTAAACATGCCTATCTTTTGCACATGAACGGATCCATACACGATTTAATCGAAAAAGCACTAAGAGCTGCGGGAGAAATATTGGAACGTTACGGCGTAACTCGCAACAAAAAATATGACATCGATATCACTGAAGCATTCGATCGTGACCATAACGGTGACGTGATCGGAGGCGACCATGCCTGAAGATATTAAGCCAGGACCACCAGGTGAGTCAGGCGTAGACGAGCAGCCCGGCAATATCGCTCAACCAGATAACAATACTGGCCAACGTGCTGAGCCGCAACCAGACTCGAACGATCAAGCTGAGTACAATCAGAACGACGAGAAGACTGAAGACTCAGGTCCAGATACATCGGAAGGCTCTGACACTTGGTTGATCGAGAAAGCTCAACAAAATTACACAACATCCACAGATTACCTCGACGCGAACATCACCAATACCTGGGAGAAGAACTTATCTCACTTTCGCAGTGAGCATGCGCCGGGTTCCAGCTATACCCAGGCGAATTTTAAACGCTCAGCCATCTTTCGACCCAAGACACGGACTAACCTGAAGGCTCAAGAGGCCTCTTTCGCAACATCTACCTTCGGTTCACAAGACCTATTGGTGATTGAGCCAGAAGATCCGTCAGATCCAGTTCAAGTGGCCTCGGCCAAGATCACCAAGTCGGCTCTTCAGTATCGTATGAAGAAGAAAATGCCCTGGTTCCTGACGGTCCAAGGCGCATATCAGAATGCCAAGGTTTATGGCGTGTGTTTTTCACACAATTATTGGAATTATCAGGTCGATGAACACATCAAACCTGCGTTTAATAACTTCGGTGAGCCTGAAACGAACGATCAGGGCGAAGCATTGGGTTTTAAAGACCGTGTAATTCGTCATGACGAGCTAGTTTGCGACTTAGTGGCTCCTGAAAACTTCAGATTCGACCCTATGGCCGACTGGCGTGACCCAATTAGTTCATCGCCTTACATTATCTACATGAAACCGGTCTATATCGGCGATGCATTGGAGATGATGAGTACAAATGACCCTAAAACGGGCAAACCGGTGTGGCGAGAACACAGCATGGAGACTATGTTAGCCACCAGGCGTCAAAGTTATGACCGAACACGTCAAGCTCGAGAGGGTATGCGGCGGGTAGACCCTGCTGATGAGAACTATGGCAACGAAAACTCCATCGTTTGGGCGCATATGAACATCTTGAGGCTCAATGGTGAGGACTATGTGTACTGGACTATGGGCACAGAGATCGTGTTAACTGGGCTACAGCGCCTCAGAGAGACCCATCCACACCTAAATGTGGGTGAAAGACCCTTTACAATGGGCTATACCAGCATAGAAACACACAGAAACTACCCTGCAGGCGACGTAGAGCTGACTTCAGGGCTCCAAGAAGAGATTAATACGTTGGCAAATCAGCGTATGGATAACGTCAAATTGGTGCTGAATAAGCGATATTTCGTCAAAAGAGGGTCTCAAACAGACCTAGACGCCTTGATTCGCAACGTGCCTGGCGGCGGCGTCATGATGAATGATCCCGAAAAAGACGTTCAGGTAGTCAATACCCCGGATGTCACAGGGTCCAGCTATGAAGAACAAGATCGATTGGCTGCTGAGATGGATGACCTGGGCGGCGGATTCTCTGGATCCAGCATGCAGAACAGCAACCTGGGCGAAACCAAGGATGCAACTCAACGAGTCGACTCCAAAGCCGCCGCGGTTGATGACTATGGTAAGACCATCTTCATCCAGTCGTGGCTCAACACCACGATCGGTCAATTGGTTCGACTGGTGCAGATGTACGAGACGGACGAAGTCATTTTGAGTTTGGCCGCGAAAGATGCTGAGCTATATGAGCGATTCGGGGTTAACGAGGTCACCGACCAGCTATTACGCCAATCCTTGACGGTTAATGTCGATGTAGGCGTCGGAAATACCGATCCGATGCGACGTGTCGAAAAATTGCTGATGGGTGTACGTGAGGTTTCTCAATTACCTGGCATGATGGAACGGATGAAGGTCGACTCGATAGCCGACGAGATTTTTGCGAACCTGGGCTATAAGAGCTCAATCAAGTTCGTGATGAGTAAAGAAGAATTTGCTGAATATCAAGAAGCGAAGGGCGAACAGCCACCACCGCTTGAGCACCAGGCGAAGATGCGTGAATTGGATATTCGTGAAGCAGACAACAAGATGCGTGATGTTCGCGAGACCAATAGCTTGGCCCAAGACAGAGAGACAGGGACTGCTAACCGCGACAGTCAGAGCCGCAGTAAGTCTGAAACAGATCACCAGGCTGGTAATCTTTCTAGAGAGCGCATGCAACATGAACGTGATCTGGAAGCCGCTAGAGGTGGACGGGAGCTATTCAAAATAAATAAAGATTTCGAAAATAAAAATAATAATCCAGGAAGCTAACTATGCCAAATACAGATTCGTTTGACGATCTGCAATTCACTAGTATTAGTCAGAGAACGTATTTCACCGAAGCCCGACTAGGGTTAGAGGTGGAGGACTTTCTTCGAAGTAATACTGGTAAAATACTACAACACCGTGCGATACAACAGTGTGAAGAAGCCAAGCAGGCTATGTGTGACCTAGATGTAGACGATCCCACAGACCGGGTTACCTACAAGCGGCATAGATTTAAGATGGCTGTAGCCGATCAATTCCTGCGATGGTGTGTCGAAGCAATTCAAAATGGACAAACGTCCGAACAATTAGTGAAAGAACTTGAGGAGAATGAAGCATGAGTAATGAAGAAAAGCAAGCAGAACTTGACAAGATGGAGAATCAGCCATCTAATGAGCCTAATCCACGCGATGCACTGGTCGATTCGATCAATGCAAGTCGTGAAGATGAAGTGAATAGCGAAATTTTGGAGTCGGGCGGAACGATTGAACCGATGCATAAAGAAGTTACACCCGCACCTGGTCCATTGGATGCTTACATTCAGCAGGACGATGCAGGTGAACCACTATTTAAGATGACGGTAGATGGGCAAGAAGTACTTGTGCCGTTAGCTCAAATACAGAAAGAACGCCAGTTAGAGCAAGCCTCCAGAAAACGGATGAACGAAAATGCAGACTGGTCTAAAAATTTAGCAGAACGTGAAGACAAGCTACTGCAGGAAACTGCGGCGCTCGAAGCACGATTTGTAACACCCCCGCCATCCGATGCCCTGGACGTGGACCAAGTGGACTTCAGAACTGAAGCCCGTGAAATCTTTAGCACATTGATTGATGATGATGCTGAAGTCGCCAGTGACAAACTAGCGAGTGTTTTAGAAAGGATTGCTTCACGGACATCGTCACAGACTCCGATCGACGCAGATGAACTTGTTACTAAAACGCGAGAAGCAATTCGCAAAGAGCAGGCCGAGAAGGATGCTGTTGATAGAGAAGCTGATGAACGACAACAGTTTCAAGATGGATACAAAGCTTTTGAGGACAATTTTCCTCATCTAGCCAAAGATCCTGAGCTATTCGCGGTTGCAAACAGTCACACCAATGTCGTCGCCAACGAACATCCCGAGTGGGGTCCAGTTGAGGTGATTTTGGAAGCCGGCAAACGGACTGACAAATGGTTAAACGAGCTGAAAGGCACACCATTAGCGGCCGACGCCGAAACAAACAATCGACAACAACAAAAAGATAATCTTGTTGCAATGCCAGCTAGTCGCACAGCGGCCAGGGAAGCACCACAGCTAGAACTAGTTGAAACTCCAGCGGATGTTTTAGCCAGTATGCGAGCAGGACGTGGACAACCGTAACAAGCTATTGACTATTGAGGAATAGAATATGTCACAGATTTGGGGCACAAACGCATTAGGCGGGTATATGTATTCGGACAATTTGTCTCGAAAACTCCGTACAGCATTACAACCAATGGTTCGCTTTCGTCAGTTTTGTGACGCACGGGAAGCTTTTGGTTTAGGTAAAGGCGAAACTTTTAACTGGAATGTTTATTCAGACGTGGTCACTCAAGGTGGCGCACTGAACGAAACGACTCAGATGCCAGAAACAAACTTTACGGTCACGCAAGCCAGCTTGTCGATCAATGAGTATGGCAACAGTGTACCTTTCACCAAGAAATTAGACGATCTGTCTGAACAACCAATCACCGAGGTGATCCACAAAGTTCTAAAGAATGACGCACGGAAAGCACTTGACGCTGCGGCTCACGCCCAGTTTGCACTGACGCCTCTAAAAGCAACTGCATCTACTGCTACTGCCTTTGCGTTGAACGAAGTCAGCAACCCGGCAGCAGCGCACAGCCACGAATTCGCGAACGAAGCGACTTTGAGCCACGCGAAGATCATGTCTGACACAATGGTTGAGCGGGACATTCCGACTTACGACGGTACTAACTACGTTGCAATCACTCGTCCTTCTAACATTCGTTTCATGAAGAACTTCTTGGAAGACATCCATCAGTATACTTCTGAAGGCTGGCACACCATCATGAATGGCGAGAAAGGCCGCTATGAAGGTATTCGCTATGTTGAGCAAACGGGCATCGCTGCTACGGGTTCAACCAATTCAGACGACATTTTCTTCTTCGGTTCTGATACCGTTGTAGAAGCATTTGCCATCCCTGAAGAAATTCGCGGTAAGATTCCTACTGACTTCGGTCGGTCTCGTGGTATTGCTTGGTATGCTGAGCTTGGTTACGGTCTTGCACAAACGAGTGCTGCACAAGCACGTATCATTCACTGGACTGACGACGCTGCTTAAGGAGCAATATTATGTCTTATGATAATGGACGGGTACAAAGTTACCTTTTTCAAGCAGTTGATTTTGGTGACACGGGCAATGCTTCAGAGGTTATTATGCCTCCAAAGGATGGTCCCAACACAACCACACCCGGCGCTGGTCGGCGTGGACGTGTTGTAGGTGTTAGTTTGTATAACATCTCTGAAACGTTTGTCGGCACCACTACTGGCGCTGCAATTCAAGTAGGCGACGGTAGCGATGCCGATCTCTACTTCGACACAGGCAACACAACCCTGGCAGGATCTTCTCCTGCAGTTAACACCGGTTTGTGGCTTCCTGATGACGGTTCAAAGGTTGATATCCCTGCAGGCGAAACTGCAGTAACTATCACTTTTGTTGACGCAGTCGGTGGATCAATCACGGGCATCGCCGATGTGATTGTTGACATCGAATGGTTCGGCGCAACTCAATAAACAGAGGTAAGTGAAGATGGACAAGCAAGTAGCGATTAAAGGTACATTGGACAATGCAGGCTCTAAACAGCCTGACAAGTCTGGTATCGAATATGGTTTGAGTTCCCTTTCAGGGTTCAACTCAATGGATGGCGGACCTTCCGTGGATATGACTAATGATAGCAAGACGGGTAACTACCCTGGCCGCATCAAGACTAATCCTAGCGAAAGTACTGTTTCATCTAAAGGCAAATCTTTTAACGTTTGCTAAACCTCCGAGTGGGTTGCTGTCAAAAGCGCCCACTCATTTTTTAAGGCCAACATTATGGAATATGATTACTGTCATTCGGACATATTGTCGGAATTTGATGCGGGTAAATCTATCACCGACGGTGTCTCTGGACGGAAGCGCATCAATACCCGGTACGAAAACACTGACCAGACAAATTTTCAGCACACCAGTAATGAAAATACTGATGATGCAATGCCCGACATATACTAGGAGAAACGGTAGATGAGTTTTGATAAAAGCAAAGATCACTCACAGGTGATGGGTGGCGGTCTAGTAAAATGGACTCAAGGTGGCAAAGTGTACGATCGAGACTTTAAGGAAGTTGCTTCGGAAGTATCTGAAGCCACCGCTCCTGTAGCGATGCCTTCGGTTCAATTGAAAGATTTCAAACCTACCCCAGAGCCAATGGCGCCTAAGCCAGAAGCACCTGTCAAGGAAGTTGCAGAAGAGGTTGTAGTTAAGGCGAAGCCAGTGGCAAAGCCTAAGAAAGAAAAGGCTACACCTTTCGGGACTCGAGATGAATGAGTACCTTTCTTGAATTAGTCCAAGACTTACATCGAGAATCTGGCGCTGCAGGATCTGCACCCAGCACGGTATTAACTCAGTCAGGTGAAGCTCAGCGCATGGTGCGTTGGATTCGGCGGGCTGATTTGGCGGTTCAGAAGAAGTGGCACGACTGGAAATTTCTATGGTCCAGTTCACAATATTCGGTAGCAACAGTATCTGGCACTCAAGACTATGTAGTCCCTGACACTCACGGTGCCTGGGATCCAAGCACGTTCCGCATTGATGGTGAGCTAATCGATGTTGTAGAATACCAAAAAGTCAAGAACGAAGTGTTCGACACGACTGCAACCGCATACAATCAACCTTCGCGCATTATTATAATGCCCAATAAAAATCTGCGTATGGACCCTGTCCCTGATGCAGCATATACTGTTACAGCTGATTACTATTTGAAACCTGTACCGATGGAGGCTGACATAACAATCTCACTGATTCCACAAGAATATCACGAAATTATTCTAGGCCAGGCTCTAGTCTATTATGGCAACTACGAAAATGCTCCAGATGCGAAAGTCTCTGGACGTGAGCTTGTGGCTGAATGGATGCCTATATTGGAGTCTGAATACCTCAACAACGAATTTAACTCCAGATTCACAGCATCAGGTAATCGAATCGAAGTCATAGCAAGCTAATGGCTATTCGAACCAAACATTACGCATTTGCCGGCGGTCTGGACACTGTCACACCGCCCATAAATATTTCTCCAGGCAAATGCATCTCGATGCAGAACTTCGAGCCGTGGTATCATGGGGGCTATCGAAGGATTGCAGGTTACGAACGCTTTGATGGACGTACAGCGCCAAGTGCCGCAACCTTTACGGGTTTTGATCTAGCTGACACAACAGGTTTAAGCTTAGGTGACGTACTCACCGGGGACACATCAAGTGCTTCAGGCACGGTGATAGGCATCAGCGGTAACTCAGTAGGTGTGACTAAGGTCTCAGGCACTTTCACTCAGAGTGAAGCCTTCAATACCGCGGCATACACTATGGCTACGACTCCCGCTGCTTCTATCGGACGATCACCTACAACAGCAGTTAAGCTGACATTTCAACTTGCCGCGGCAGATGAATACCGAAATGACATTACTGTTCCTGCTGGGTCGGGTGAGATCCGAGGCATTTGGCAGCTAAAAGATAAAAAGTTTTGTATCCGAAATAATGCCGGCGGAACCGCAGGTGTTATGTTTGTGGCCAGTGCGTCGGGTTGGACGACTACAGGTCTCACAATGGCAAGCTATATTTTCTTTGACGCTGGGCAGGCTGCAGGACCATTTGTAGTCGGCACCACGGTCACAGGGCTTGCCTCTAGCGCCACAGCAGTTGTGCACCGAGTAGTTTTGCAATCAGGTGCATGGGATGGCAGCGCGACAGGCTACTTGGCATTGACCACAGTCTCGGGCACTTTTCAAGATAATGAGGCTTTGCGGGTAGGCGGCGTGACTTTCGCGACATCGGCCTCAGTGGCAACAGCATTTACATTCGCAGCAGGAGGACACTACCAGTTTATCAATCATAACTTTTTTGGTAGCTCCGCGACCTATAGAGCATATGGTTGCAATGGGGTTGGTCCGGGCTTTGAGATAGACGAAAACGAAATTGTGACACCTATACTGATGCCTCAGACGGCATTAGGTGGACAGCCAGCAACCAATATACCTAAATTCATAGCAGAACACAGAAACTATTTGTTCTATGGTTTTCCTGGCGGGTCACTACAACATTCTGTGATTGGAGAGCCATTAACATTTAATGGCTTTCTGGGCGCGGCAGAATTTGGTATAGGTGATGAGATCACTGGACTGCAAAGTATGGCTGGCGCAGTACTCAACATTACATCTACTCGTGAAACCCGCGGATTGTTTGGTAAGACTACATCCGACTGGGAGATGAAATTACTGGGCGAAGAGACGGGTGGCAAGGCCTATACTGTTGAAAAGCTTGATACTGTTTATTCAATAGATGATTTAGGTATAACTAACCTGTCCCGAACAGATTCTTTTGGTGATTTTGTTGGCGCCACAGTGTCACAATTAGTTCAAGATGTAGTCAATGCCAAAAAATCTTTAGCGACTACAGCTACGGTGAATAGAGCATCTAATCAGTATCGAGTGTATTTTAGTGACGGTACAGCTTTAGTGCTATACTCCCCCGCAGGCTCGTTTAATGCAGCTCAAAGTCGATCTAAATTACCTGTCGTGCATTTTGGCTCACTAAAATACCCCGCAGCAGTTAATCGCATATTTAATACTGATGATGAGAATGGGGCGGAAGTCACATACTTTGCAACATCAGATGGCTATGTATATAAAGACCAGGTAGGTGGTGACTTTGATGGCGCTGAGATTACTAGCTTTTGTCGATTACATTTTAACAATGTCGGCAGCCCCGGGACACGTAAGCGATATCGTAAAGCAGACATCGAGCTAGACTCTACAGTTAACATCGATTTGAAGTTCCTGGCAGATCTATCTTATGCATCCACTGACACTAACTCAGTGATCGAAGACTTGACAGTTTCGGGTGGTGGTGGCTTTTGGAACAGTGCTACATGGGATGAGTTCCAGTGGAATTCACAGTCACAAAGTTCAGCAAGCGCCAAATTAACCGGCACAGGAGACAACATCGGATTTTTGATTTACAATAAGTCCGCTAAAGCCCAACCCTTTGTACTTCAGGGGCTGACTCTATACTACGAACCTAGACGGTTGAAACGTTAATGGCTAATAATTATTTTACACGATTTACTTCTTTCGTCGCAGGAACCAGTGCAGACGCGGAAGATGTCGAGGGCGAAGCCGCTAATATACTAGCGGGTTTTGACAAGCTACCTAAAGTTGTAGCGAATCTCACCAATGATGCAATCTCCTTCGTCACCGAATCTGGTGCGGCTGATGCCTATGCAGTCACCTTTGATCCAGTAAGAACAGCATACCGTAATGGCGACAAGGTATGCTTCATTGCGACTAATACCAACACCGGCGCATCGACACTAAAATTTGACTCCCTGGCGACTAAATCGCTGGTCGGTTCTTATGGCACCGCACTCGCAGCGAATGCGATTGTCAGCGGCAATATCGTTGAAGCTCGATACGACTCTGCAAATAACAGATTTCTTGTCATATCACCTACTGACACTGCGAGTGCAGCAGCAAGTGCAGCCGCGGCAGCAGTCAGCGCAGCTGCGGCAGCAGTCAGCACAGCA
>Ga0222655_1000790_pt1 | contig 12585 bp, 13 predicted proteins | sample AntAcemetagen423_FD_179857 | JGI IMG/M metagenome (GOLD analysis project Ga0222655, IMG submission 179857) | Saline water microbial communities from Ace Lake, Antarctica - #423 | ecosystem: Environmental > Aquatic > Non-marine Saline and Alkaline > Saline | place: Antarctica: Ace Lake... | reverse complement strand
CCTCTTCCTCTTCCTCTTCCTCCTCTTCCTCTTCCTCTTCCTCTTCCTCTTCCTTTTCCAACCTTTTAAAAAGGTATAGTCTCGATTCATCCTCTTTTATTAGAGCTTCTAATCCTTCATTGTCTATTCCAGAATCTTCCTCTTCCTCTTCCTCCTCCTCCTCCTCTTCCTCTTCCTCTTCCTCTTCCTCTTCCTCTTCCTCTTCCTCTTCCTCTTCCTCTTCCTCTTCCTCTTCCTCTTCCTCTTCCTCTTCCTCTTCCTCTTCCTCGCCCCCCACCTCTACCAAACCAGCAGCAGGCGCGTCGCTGGGGGGCGCAACCCCCACAGAGTCATCTTCATCATCAGACAACAGAGATTCGTATAATGGGTTATCTAAATGCAATGGCTCCATTTTAATATCACAAATGTCTAAATGTACATTCTCTGTATCATCTACAACATTCAAAACACATGTTTGCCCCCTAGACGCAATCATGCGCTCATATAAAGATGTGTTGGCATCACTACCTACCAATGACGGCGGATAGACCACCGATCTCGGTTGGAATGCCGATAACTTTGTCATGTGGTCATATACTTCTTTGTATACTGAATAATTATCCCTCTCCTGCTCAAGCGTACTTTCTACATACTCTTCTAAAAGTTTAGCAATTTTCTGCAAAAGTATTTCTCTAGTGTGGGATGGGGGTGTCATTGTCTAACTAGTATCATGCAGTTTGTTTAATATAATTTCCTATATTATTATTCTGTTGCGTCGCAGCCATTAAAATTTAAACAGGGCATAGTATACATGTCAACAAACACAAATATCACCTGCATAAGTAACGATGAACTGGAGGAAAAAATTGGTATACTTATGCGTCAAACCAATTATGACGAAGAAACTGCGGAAAAAATGCTGGAAAAACACAACTATGATGTCACGAAATGCATCAAGGAGTATTTAGGTGTTCCCGAAAAACAGCCTGCCAAGAAGATGTCGGTCAACCAGCAGATATATTCTGAAATACGTAAAAAATTAGGACATGTGGAACTTCCCGCCCAATCGTAATCAATCAAATAAAAATGAAGTTATATTCAATGGGTACATTATCTGTATTGAATATAACTTACATTAAATTATGAATTATCATGTTGAGTACGACTACAAAGCAACATATGATGAGGATTGCGTCATGTGTGAGATAAAACGCGCAAAATATATATGTATCGAGTGCTGTGCCGCGGTTTGCACACATCCAGAATGCTGTGAGGTATTTCCGCACTCTAATGATACAAAAATTATCATATGCTCTACGTGTTTCAAGTTCTACGAAAAAAAACTGAATCCAGAGATAAATTATGCCAAGCTGATTCTCATCAAACAAAAGGCCAATGTCCGAAAAAAGCACTTGCAATGCACACGTGAGCACGCGTTGAGTCAAGTAGAAGATAGCGTTAGTAAAATCGTATCTTCCAAAAATAAACAGACTACGTAACAACATAACGCCGAAAACACCCACCCGTGTCTAGGTATCTAGTTGCTTTGAGCAGCAGCAGCAACATGTAGGTTAAACCCAAAGTTCTCCACAAGTATGTCATTCTTTGTCACGTTCTTTTTTACGCTCTTTTTTGGCCCCTGATTCATGGGTATAATCTTATGACTAATAATGTGGTCCTCGTTTGCTTGATGTAGCTCCGGCATCACTTTGGTCAGAGGCTTATCTACTATCAAAAATAAACGATCGTTGCTCAAAAGAGCTCTGTATTCTTGAATTGTCAAGTTGCCGTAATACTTCTCAAGCATGTAATACGGCGACGGAGCAGGTTTGATGTTTTTGGTATAATTATACACCCCGCCATAAATGTTATTCAGCAAGTAATATCTTTCAAATTTAATTGAACTATCAATGTTCTCTTGCATCAAATAAGCCGTCGCGCATTCCGGACTACAAAAACACCCGTACACATGGTAAGTCTCTTTTAAAAGATGCTTGGGAATATAAATTGATTGATTATCAAACGAATATGTGCACCAAAAGCAAGCAGAATTCTGTTCGTTGGTATGATTATGGTGTAGTTGGTGTTCCAATTGCTTCAATTTTTTGTTAATTTCTTTCATAGTAACGTCTTCATCGGATTGATTTTTTGTATAGGTTGTGGGTTCTTTTGCATAATATTCCATCTGATGAGTGTCGTTAATAATGTAATTATCGTTAAAGTCATGTGATGCCATCGGCGCAGGAGCAATGGTTGATTCAAACCCGACACCAATGTGAGAATTATATGGCTCCATGTTGTTACTAGGGAATGCATGCTGTTGTAAATCCTTTAATGAACATTTCAAATGCAGGATCACATTTACCTTTGTGACATCCACGTCTCCTGTTGGAACCACTGGGATCACAATCTTTCCGCCCTTGGGTTTCCTACCGCGTTTCTTGGGTATATTTTTATCGACATCCACCGAGCTTTCTGGCAGAATATCTGCAGCGTTACTATCAAATGATTCGGAAGTATCTACGACAACAACAACAACATTCTTGGGCTTACGTCCCCTCTTCTTTGGAAGATTTACCGGTGCAATATCACTCATTACTCTACATATATTAGTCAATTTAAGTTGTTTAAAAAAACATTTAACCAGCACATTCTCCATTCAACCGCCTGCCTCCACACATTGTTGTTACTTGTCGTAACATGTGCGACATACTGGGATATAATTGTCTATACCTATTAACGTCTGTTTATCGCTCTCTACGACGCGCTTTGAGAATATACCAGATCGTCCATTTTTACACAAGCCGCACAGGCTTCGTATTTTGTATACGTTGTCGCACATTGGAATCAAGTCATGAATTTGTCCAAACTTGTTGCGTTTATAATCCCCGTCTAGACCACAAATATATACCTTTTTGTTTGCATTCACCATCTCACATACCACATCGTATAAATCTTCAAAAAACTGCCCCTCGTTAATCAAGACTACGCTTACCTCTTTGATTACGTTGGCTTGCGTGGATTCGGAACCGGAGGTGTTCCATATATCACGTAACTTGCTAGCGCGAATACAGGGAACCATGTGTTTTGCATGGTTGCTCAACATAGTATCGCTATACCGATTATCCAACGAATGGTTTATAACCGCTACCGATATATTGCAGTACGTGTACTGCTTGTATAGCTCTAGCAGCTTGCTGGTTTTCCCCGAAAACATGGGGCCTATGATAAGCTCCAAATATCCGCAAGTAGTGTCAATAGCGTCCATGGTGATGTTGCTATCTTCCATTAGTTTAGTTCTATATCATTTTTATCTAAAATATCGTTATAACATATTATTTTTCAAATTAGTATAAACCTAAATAATTAGTATGGTATATGAATACGTATTGTCCATTTGTTGAGAAACACCGCCCCTCGCGGTTTGAGGATATTGTATTAGACCCGCTGAACAAACAGATTCTTACCAATATTATCAACAGCTCTTATTTTCCCAACATGTTGTTTTATGGACCTCCAGGCACAGGCAAAACAACCACGATTATTAATGTCATCAATGCGTACAACAAGAAGATGCATGTTAGCGGTTCGGGCATGACTATTCATTTAAACGCGTCGGATGAGCGCGGGATTGATATTATACGCAACCAAATAAGCATGTTTGTTTCTTCCAAGCCGCTCTTCAGCACCGGAATCAAATTTGTCATTCTTGACGAAGTTGACTACATGACTAAAAATGCACAGCAAGCCCTCCGTTACTTGCTACAGAGCTACCCTAACAACATTCGGTTTTGTTTGATATGCAATTATATTAGCAAAATAGACGATGGACTGCAGAACGAGTTTGTGAAACTCAGGTTCAATCAGCTGCCACAAGCAGATATTATCAAGTTTCTGCGTAAAATTTCCGATACAGAAAAACTTGACGTCGGCGATGAAAATCTATGTGCGGTGCAAAAAGTCTACAATTCGGACATACGGAGTATGGTGAATTTCATGCAAACAAACCAAGACCTAGTCGGGTGTAACTATAACATCATCACCAATGATATATGGGAAACTATTTATTCATATCTATCAGGAGACGATGAGTCGTCCAAAATTATTCAATATATTCTCAACTTGTCTGTGCGTTACAATAGTGACATAAAAAACATAATTACCAAATTTTTGAATTATGTTATTAGAAATTATTCGCCCCTCGTCACATCAGACTTTTTAGATTTTGTTGAAAACATTATCCATGTGGAAGACAATATACAAAAATACTTACCCTATATTGTATGTAAATTGAGGTGTGTTATGTGAACATTACTTACAATACCCAATTGCCGTCTTTGGAATGACCATCTCATGATATACCCTGCGACGCTCATTTAAATTGCGAATAAAATTACTAGGGGGTGACGAAGAAAATGGGTCAAATTTGGTGCATGCAGACATTGTTTCTTTTGTTTTTGCCGGACCCTTATTGTTTTGTATTAATATTGGTCGACTAACTTGGGATGTTGTTCCACAAAACATATATATTGCCTACAAAAAAAATAAGTAAATGGATTTAAATAATCAATATAAAGAAACAAATGAAACTAATATAAAGAACGTAGTTGTATCAACCAAATGGAAGAATTAGATATTGATTGTGAATGGGACCAATTTATCTCACCAACCGAATATGATGCCCCCGCTCACAAAGAACATATTGTTGCATCACAACTTATAGACCAAGAGTGTCCTAAAGCAACAGAGATATATATATCCACAAAAACCAATATTTCCTACTTAAACACCCATATCGTCTTGAAGGATGTGTTCTGGAACATCCCCATTATTAGATATGGGGATCCTGTGGTCGGTGTTGTGAAAAAACAGATGAAATTTAATTCTACCCTTCCCGAAGAGTTGGTTGACATAAAAACCAGGCTAAAAAACGAGGTATATGTTGACGAGCACATTATTACAAACATTGATAATCCAACAGGACGAATCAAGTTCAAGGACATCCGAAAAGTAAGTATTGGTGTCTCTAAAAAGGACGTCATTAGTTATAGGTCCAAGAAAAAGAGTGCATTCTATAATTGCTTCGTACTGATACTACGCGTAAAGTACGAAAAGATATTCAAGGAGTTCCATGTAAAAGTCTTTAACACCGGAAAGCTAGAAATACCTGGAATTCAGACAGATGAAATGTTTTGCAAAATTATTGACATGGTGGTGCAAGTGCTAACGCCGCATATTTCAATCCCGATTTATCACATCCCAGAGAAGACCCAGACAGTGTTGATTAATTCCAACTTTAATTGCGGGTTCTATATTAATCGCGAAGTGCTATTTGATATATTGCGAAATAAATACGACATTGAATGCATATACGACCCGTGCTCATATCCTGGTATTCAGTGTAAATTTTACTATAATGTAAATAATAAAATACAAACAGGCGTCAAGGAGTATGTAGACAACCTTGTTAATGTATCATTCATGATATTCCGCACAGGAAGCATACTAATTGTTGGGAAATGTTGTGAAGACGTGCTTTACTGCATTTATATGTTCTTGAAAAATATACTTACTGCAGAATTTCTAAATATCGGCACACAGCTTATACCATCCGATACTATTCAAAAATCAAAATACAAAAAAATTAGGAAAAAGGTAATCACCATTGAAACCTGATTATCTATTCGTTTACACCCTTGAAGATTTAAAACGCCGTTTTTAAAATACCAAGGGTTTAATGTTTCAACCATTCTTCATCATCCCAAACATCATCATCATTATCCAAGTCATCACAAACATCACACTGTCCCCACCCTTTCCATTTGCGAATATTTCTTGGATGAAATCGGTTTTTCACCAAGTCTTCCTTAATCCCGCCATTACTAAACATTTTATCCCACATAGCCTTGTAATCGTATCCAAATATATTTGGATTTTCAGATAGCCAACCCCAATCCAATTTATCCAAGTTTTGTTCCAAAATAGGAATCGCATTTGGATTCATAGACAACATTTCCCAATCAACTTTATCCAAGTTTTGTTCCAAAATAGGAATCGCATTTGGATTGAAAGACAACCCCCACCAATTCACTTTATCCAAGTTTTTTTCCAGAATAGGAATCGCATTTGGATTTCTAGACAACAAACTCCAATCAACTTTATCCAGATTTTTTTCCAATAGATGAATCGCATTTGGATTTTGAGACAATCCACCCCAATTCACTTTATCCAGATTTTGTTCCAATAGAGAAATAGCACTTGGATTGTAAGACAAATGAACCCAACACACTCTATCCAAGTTTTTTTCCAAAATAGGAATCGCATTTGGATTTATAGACAACAACCTCCAATTCACTTTATCCAAGTTTTTTTCTAAAATAGGAATCGCATTTGGACTTTTATTTTCAGACAACAACCTCCAATTCACTTTATCCAAGTTTTTTTCTAAAATATGAATCGCATTTGGATTGGAAGACAAATGATACCAATTCACCTTACCCAAATTTTGTTCCAAAATAGGAATTGCGTTTGGATTGGCAGACAACGCACCCCAATTCACTTTATCCAAGTTTTTCTCTAAAATATGAATTGCGTTTGGATTGGAAGACAACCAATTACAAACAACTTTATCCAAGTTTTTCTCCAGAATATGAATCGCATTTGGATTATAAGACAATTCATACCAATCCACTTTATCCAAGTTTTTTTCCAAAATAGGAATCGCATTTGGACTTTTATTTTGAGACAATCTAGACCAATCCAGTTTATCGATAGGAAACCAGTCGCACAACTTCATAAAGTGGTTTCCTGTATTAGATGCTGTCGTCATTTTATTATGAGGTAGTCTTGTAATATACTATACACTCCAGTTGTATATTTAGAATCATTTTTTTATAATTACAGGTTCTCGTTTTCTAAATGAGACTTAACAGCATAAATCTTATAATAATCGCTTTTACGTGAGGACATTCAGTATATATACCATTCAGTATATATACTATGAAAAAATATATTGAAAAAACGGCGTTTTAAATCTTCAAGGGTGTAATATAGCATGTAATGATGAGACATTCGCATCGGTCATTTGGTTGTCTACCTCATTGCATATGTATTTGGAAATTTCATACTGATAATTATGTATACTATTTGTTATACTATCTATGTCTATATTAGAATGCGTATCAGTCATCTTCTCTTTCAGATTAAATATAGTTTTTTTGTATACATAAATAATTGCGTCGCGTATAGAAAGCTTTAAAAATACGCTGGTATTTTGTGTGATTTGTATAATGAACTCTATATATAGAAGAATGCCTTTTTGTGCATGATAAAGCGCGGCATCTATATTATTTGTGTGAATCATAACCATCTTAAATATATGTGTAATGGTCTCTATGCCGTTGATAATAATATAATTGAACATAGTCCGGTTAGGAACCTTGAAGCTATGTTGATTTTTCTCAACATATGCAATGTATTCGGTCAGCAGGTATCTATAGTGACCGGATGCTATACTGGGCGTAATTATCCACTTATCCAGATATGTTGTGACATCCTTTAATAAGTACGTTTGATTCATTTATATATCATACACTTAAAATACTTTTCATTGTAATGAATATAAAGACTTTATTTATTTACTACATATAATGACTGAACAATCAAGGACCGCGTCGAATGAGCCGGGATATAAATTGCCCTCCGAAGTTACTTTGAAGAACGCTGCCAAGCTTTCTATTGTTGAAGATAAACCCATCATGCTAGATTACTGGACTGCCTCTCTTGAAAAGACTGCCTTGGTTGGTGTGAGGGAGAATGGCGAAAAGCTTCTTGTCAAGAGCGAAGACGAATATACAAGTCCTATTGCTAAATTCTACAAAAGTGGAACCGAATACATTATCATCAGCGAGAACTCTATTTATCTCGTTTCTTCTGATATCGTTACTAAGCGTATCAGTTAAAATTCAATTTAGATACCATAATAAATAAAATGTGCTTCTATTACAACTACATTTTATGTTTGCTCCTACTCTCCTTACGATGCCGCTGATTGTATTGTATTGTATTGTGGATAATAAAGACAAAGATGGTCTCCTATTTCTACCCATGACATAATGCTTGTATAGCATATAATGCAGATCTTTATCAAGACTCTCACCGGTAAAACGATTACTCTTGAAGTTGAGGCAGGAGAGCAACAAAAATGTTTTCACTATACGAATTTGCAGCCATTATGGGCGAGTGATAATTTAACGAAAGGGGGCAAGTATCAGTGCATTGAGAATTAGATAGAACCCATTATTCACCAAATTATACAATAATTTTTCATCCAGAAAAATGAATCAATGAAATAAAAATAATTCATCTTGTAATATTCCAGATGCATTATTTGTTGTAAAGCCCCCAGCGCGAATCGAACGCGCGACCTTTCGCTTACTAAGCGAATGCTGTAACCACTAAGCCATAGGGGCGTTTGAGAAGGACACCTGCTGCCCTTGCTGTAGTATCAACGCAAGATGTCTTTAATATGTTTTATAAAATACTTTTTAATCCTTTAATTTGTTCTTGGGTGAGTGACTCGGGAAAAAGAATATTAAATGTAACCACTAGATTGCCAGAATGACCATTTCGCTTAAAGCCCATTTCAGGTATGGCTTTGAAATAGGATGGTGTCACTATAGACCCCTCATTATTGTTAATTGTATACGTCTTCCCATTAATATGTGCCAACTCAAATTTGAATCCACACAACGACTCTTTTAAAGTTATATTCTTTTCCACTATTAAATCTAATCCATTGCGTTTGAAATTCGTGTGGTTGAACACCTTAATAAAGACCTTTACGTCGCCTTTACACATTTCATTGGCAATGTTCCCCCTGTCCTTGAGAACAATCAATTCGTTGTCGTCCACGCCTTGCGGGATTTCCACATAAATAGTCTCCTTCTCCATGACCTTGGTCCCTTCCTGAACAATCCATCTCTCAATTTCCACAGGTATGTTCGCTCCAGTCATAACTTGCTCCATAGTTACGCTAATTGTCTTTACGATAGGCTGCAATCGTTGTATACTCTGATTCATGTTCATGGGAAACGGCATGTTGCCATGAAACACATGAACGTTCCCAAATGGAAACCCCTCCGGCATACCTCCCATTCCATTCATACGAACATTGCCTGCATCAGGCGTAAACCCAAATAGACCTTGAAACATCTCGTCTATGTTCATGTTCATGTTCATTCCCATGCCTCTAGGAGAGAATCTACCTGCTTGGTTCGGGTTTGCCATAAAGTCGTACTCGTTGCGTTTCTCGTGATCACCCAACACTTGATACGCCTCGTTGACTTTTTGAAAAATCTCTTGGGCGTCGGCGCTTGCATTTTTATCGGGGTGGTATTTTAATGATTGTTTACGATATGCTTTTTTTATTTCATCCGTACTGGCATCTTTCGTTATTCCTAACATTTTATAATGCGATGTCTCTCCCATATTATTCTTCTATGAGATAAACTTAAATAGTTATTGACGAATAATAATATGTCACCTCCACTCTTCGTCAATAAATTTACTCCACGTACATTCGATGAGTTTGAATACGATAAAGAATTTGTAGATTTGTTGCAGACATTAAAAAACACCGACACGTTGAATTTATTGCTCTGCGGTGATGCAGGCATGGGAAAAACGACGCTACTCAATGCAATCGTGTACGAATATTTCCATGGGTACGAATTGAGCAAATACAAGGATAATGTATTGTACATCAACAATCTGAAAGAACAGGGAATCAATTATTATCGTAACGATGTTAGAATTTTTTGTCAAACGTCAAGCTCCATCCATAATAAGAAAAAGATTATTGTACTCGATGATATTGACTTAATAAACGAGCAAAGTCAACAGGTTTTTAGAAACTCCATAGATAAGTATAGTCACAATGTGCATTTTATTGCGTCATGCACCAATATTCAAAAGGTGATTGAGAGTATTCAGTCTAGATTTATTATCATGAAAGTCAAACCGCTAAAGAGAGAATGCTTGGAAAATATACTGAATAAAGTCGTTGCTAGCGAGAAGATAAACATTGAAGAAGACGCGCGAAATTTTATCATTGATTTATCTAATTTGTCGGTGAAGATACTCCTGAATTATCTTGAGAAATTCAAGTTGCTATATTGCACCATTACGATGCAGATCGCATCCGATATGTGTACAAACATTAGCATATCCGTGTTTGAAAATTATATACGCGCGATCAAAGACGACAAGTTGAGCGATGCAGTTAACATACTATACTTGTTATTTGATAAGGGATATTCCGTGATGGATATACTGGACAGCTGTTTCACCTTTATAAAAACCACAAACCATCTAAACGAAAACGAGAAGTATTTTATTATTCATATCATATGTAAATATATTACCATTTTCCATAACATTCATGAAGACGAAATTGAACTTGCGATGTTTACAAATAATATATATAAAGCATTTCATTGCGTAAAATAGGTATAAAATATTATTGGTCGTAGTATTATAATGTCTGCAAATAATTCAAGCAACCATGATGCATCATCTATGGAGAGTACGCAAAACACGTATATTCGTTATAATGATGGTAATGCAATTATACCCGAACATTTTTCGGTTGTGAACGGATACGATTTGGTCCGTGTTGGCACATCAGCCAACCCATATACAATTGTAAACGAGACAGGTTATGACTATTATATTTTAGCAGGAATTGAACCAAACGAGACATTCAGTTCGCTCATTATGCAAAAATTGAATATTGAAAGATGCTGTGCGGTGGATAACACCCCCAGCAAGATTTCGTTGAATTTTCCCGAAAATATGAAGATTTTGAATAAGCGGGTGGGGTTTCGTAACGATAAACAATATGATAACCTCGGGTATTTTGTGGAGAAGTATAACAACATGTTTTTAAAACTGAATGGCGATGGCGAAGAATACCTATGGGTGTTGGCCATACCACCAGAATTATTGTTGAAATTTAAACAGGTTGTTATTGTGTTTAATGAAGTAAATATTAACCCTACCCAAGCACGCGCAAACAATAAAATTAGATGTTTTCAGAAGTTGATCACTACTCATAATATTGCGTTCATGAAATATACCGGAACCAATTTAATCATTACCTATATTCGTAAAGATGTTAATCCGCTAACTGAGAATGATACCAAAGAAGATGAAGCAGCAAAAGTGTACCCTGATTTGGGGTGGTATGCACGCCATTCTCCTCACAAAACTGATATAGAGGCAGCACGCATTCAGGCAGAGGCAGAGGCAGAGGCGGAGGCATCACGCATTCGGGCAGAGGCAGAGGCAGAGGCAGAGGAATTGCGCCAACAGCATTTGTCCCATCAAGAAGATGACGGAACAGCCGGTAATGTATAAGATGTATGCCGAGTAAATTTAGTTATTTTTATATCAACCTACTATAACATGCCTTCACAAATATTTAAAGCTCCTATCCCCAAGCATGTCTTGTACGATTTTTTAAAATCTATTTGCGTATCACAAGACGATAACTTTCATATTAATAATGCATGTTTCAAACGAGCTGTCATAACAAATACATTAGATATATTTTTAAATAAAATACTCAATTATTATCATAAATCAAAGCAGACATATGTTACTAGGAAACAAACGTACGTAACACTCGTTACCATTATCCGTCAAATTTGTAAAGTTAATAAAATCCCGTACACCACCCATCTTATGTATGATAAGTCAAAATATGAAATAAGGTACGTTATCCAACATGTTGACGATTCCGCCAACTCATCCACCATTGACTAAAGAAAATATTATGTGGACATAATATTTTGCAAACAATTAAATTAAAAATGAATTTAATGATTTTCACCATGATATATACAATAACAACATGGCCAACTTTGAACGCGAAAAACAGGAACCTTACCTCCAGTCCTATCTCGCGTCCATCACCAACAAAAATGGCGGGTTCAAGCGAGTTCTCAGCTCACCGCTCAGATACGCCGGAGGCAAAACCAAAGCCGTCGGCATCATCTTGGACAACCTGCCCAAACTACGCACCAAGAAAATAGTCTCCCCCTTCTTCGGGGGCGGGTCATTTGAGCTATGCGCATCACAAACCCTTGGGATAGAAGTCGTCGGGTACGACATATTTGGCATGCTTACCAATTTCTGGAACGTGCTCATTCATCGCAAAAACGAATTCGTCGCCGAACTTAAAAAGTTTCAGGTAACCTCCGACGAATTCACGCGAAACAGACACATATTGCTAGCTTACTGGGATACCATCAAACCAGCCACACTCGAGTATCATACCAAAAAGGTAATAGACCTCACCGATGCAGAAAAACTGCTCCTACAAGACAACGAACTCGTGCAGGCAGTCTATTACTACTATAATATGACTCTGTCGTACGGCCCTATGTTCCTCGGATGGCCCAGCTCCAATGAAATCAACAAGGACAAGTTTGACAGACGAATTCAAAAACTGGAGACAACCACATTGCGCAACCTCAGCGTATCCTGCGCAGATTTCAAAGATGTCATCAACAACCACCCCGATGATTTCCTCTTCTTGGACCC
>Ga0222655_1000775_pt1 | contig 12696 bp, 17 predicted proteins | sample AntAcemetagen423_FD_179857 | JGI IMG/M metagenome (GOLD analysis project Ga0222655, IMG submission 179857) | Saline water microbial communities from Ace Lake, Antarctica - #423 | ecosystem: Environmental > Aquatic > Non-marine Saline and Alkaline > Saline | place: Antarctica: Ace Lake... | reverse complement strand
GATTATTGACTATAATCCAGACCGCAGATTTTGGGGCAATGACTATGTTAATGCGAATAACTTTATAGTTCTAACATTTGAAGATAACGAATACCTTCCTATCAGCGAGCGGAACTCAATACTTGATTACAAAGTAAAAGGGTTCTTTAATCCAGAGTTACCCTTCACGGAACTGTTCCAAGATGAGAATATCAAAAACAAGTATTGGGCTAATAAGTGGAGGGTGTATGGCCTTGGGTTGGTAGGGTCGTTAGACGGTATCATCTTTGAGAATTACGAAGAAATGCACGCCATCCCAGCAGATGCAACGCTAGAAGGATACGGCTTAGACTTTGGATTTGCCAACGATCCAGCCTCAATGGTTGCGGTCTACAAATGGAACGGGACCGTAATAGTCAAGCAGCTAATATACAAAACGGGTCTAGTAAATGCCGCGCTCATCGACATCATGAACAGCATAGGGGTTGATAAGCAAAAGTGGATCATCGCAGATTCAGCCGACCCTAAATCCATTGAGGACATAAGTCGTGCGGGATTCACTATCAAAAAATGCTACAAAGGAAACGACCATAAAAACTACGCTATCCAATCGCTTCAAACTTTCGACACGTGGTATGTTACATCTGATTCAAAAGATATGATCCATGAACTAGGTGATTACCTTTGGGCGAAGGATCGAAGCGGTGAGAAGACGAACAAACCAGAAGACGGGAATGATCACGCTATGGATGCTTTGATCTATTTCGTGAATGAACTATTTAACTTAAGAGGAGAAACAAAAAATTCAGCACATGGTAAACCTAAAGTTGCAAGGAGAATTACGTCAAATAGCAAGCACATGGGCAGACGTGTCGGTCGCTAAGATGCACACGTCACCCAATACACCGCGCGAAGTCATACGGCATTTCAGCAACATCACCGAGGACGAATGCAAGGCTTTGACTAGTGATCAGGTTCTCGCGCTCATGGCTATCCTCGAGTTCCTAGAAGACGAACCAGCGAACATTAAGATAAAAGAAGTTGTCGATGTTGCTGGCGGTTCTTGGGGCAAATGTGAACGGACTAAGATCGCTATCACACAGCGCAACCCATGGTCTATGTCTGTCGAAGTTTGCGTTATCTATTTCGGTAACAACGCGTTGAAGTGGTCGGTCGGTCAAATTTATGGCCAAAGTAAACAAATCATAAATTCGTTATCCGTATTTTTGGAGCGATACAAGGACCTAAACGATAGCAAGGGATATACAGAGAATGAAATTAATGCAGGCGTTAAGGACTTAGAAACATTCGGAGTCGGTGCTGTTCGTTATTCTTTGGCCAACGGTGACCTGACTAAGTACAAGGCTATTGAGGAGACGGATGCGGAGACGGTTTACTTTACTTTGATGTATTCGAAAGCTGTAGCGATGTACCAAGAACGATTGAACGAGGAAAACAAAATGAGTAACACGTATGAGCATTCATAGCACGATAGTAACATTGATCAGGACCAAGGCCGCAGCGGTTAACCCTACGGGCGAATTCATCTACGGGGATGACGTATTCCAAACGATCAACTACGTAGAGCAAGCCGAATCAGGGGCAACGGCAAAAGCATTGATTAGCCTGTTACCGTTCACTTACACATTGTTAACCAATCAGTCTGGCAGCTTTAACGCTGCATCTTTAAACATGATCTTTACTAGGTCAGCAGACGCAACCGATACCGCACTTAGGCACGAGGCGATAGTTAATGAAATGAGTACTTTGGCTGAGTCGTTTGTCACTGAACTAAACAACCAAACGGGCGCAATCACTTACGACATTGGCAACGTCTCTTTAGAGGGCGTTAAGCAGATTTACATGGGAACGGTTAGCGGTTGTATTGCTTCGTTCACGATCAACATTATAAAAGCCTGTTAATGTTTAGTACTGAGGTCATAGTTAAGGCGTTCGCGGAGGGTGTGATCAAAGGCATCCAAGACAACATTCGCAATAAACAGGTAACCAGCTTCGGGGCTATGAATGCTAGCGGTAAGATGGCCGATTCTTTGGGCTACTCGTTTGACGGGAAGACCTTGCGCATCTTCTCAAGCGAAAAGTTCTTCACTGTTTTGGAGACGGGGCGTAAGCCTGGCAAAGCACCACCGATTAGCGTAGTTGAGAAATGGTTGGACGATAAGCCTGTCGCATTGCAAGGCATTACCAAACGATCACTAGCGTATCTGATAGCGCGAAAGATAGGGAAGCAAGGAACAAAGCTATTTCAACAGGGAGGCAAGTCAGGCGTTATAAGCGACTACACCAACGCTGCATACATCAAAGAGAACCTAACCGACAAGCTATTTCAGGCTGTGGTGCAATCGGTTACAAATGAATTTTTAAAGGTAGCGTAACCTTTGGCGGTGGATAACGTAATTATAGGCATGGAAGAAATTAAAGCAAAAAGTTACACACTAACAACGGCCAACGGTGATTGGCTAGGTCAGGTAGTATTAACAACCGACGGGATGTTTTCAGGGGTTACCGATTACGGCAATATGTCTTATGCGTGGCGTCATTTTGGAACGGACTTTAGGGAGTTTATTCTTAAATTAGAAGTGGACTACTTTGGATCAAAACTATCTACTGGCATGGCTTATATTGCTTACTCACGCAAAGTTACAAAGGCATGTGAAAGGTTTGCGGAAGAAATCCTTCCAGCATTGCAAGAGGCCTTAAGACAAGAGATTAAAAACGAAGCATAGATATGGAAGCATTTAAATTTATAGCGTGTTGCATTTGGTTGGTATCAATGGTATTAGCTGCCGTTTGGTTTGGTTTGGCTTTGGTGATTGTTTTGTTGTTGATGACATTTGCAAACAGTATGCTGAGACACGCCAAAGAAGAGGAGCAAAAACTAAAAGAGAAGCCATGAACGCAAAAGACAACGCAAACGAATCAAAGCCTTTAAATATTGGTTATGTTACACCTGCCATCTTATGGGAGATAGCAGAGAAGATAGTTGAAAAACAAAAAGAATGTTATCTGCAAGACCCGAAAAAGTTTGATCAGGTTCTTTGGCACATGATGAGCGAAGAATGGTTTGATTACCTTGAGGAAAAACTAGCAAGCAAAAAAGTAAAAACAAAGGTAGACTTCCAAAAGAGAATGGAACAGGTAATTAAAGATTTATAGGGATGAAGCAAGATAAGAACTGTTTACGATTAAAGTCTGGCAAAGAAATTTATGCTTACAATGGAGTTATAGGCTTAGATAAAAAACTAAACATCTTTGAAGGGTATGATGGATGTATAGACATTGCACCTGAGTATGGTGAAAGATGGCCTGACGGCATTGATAATGTGAAGACAGAGGAGATAAAAGAGATATGTGAGATCATGATTAAACGGTGGTCTAAGCTATTGAAAAAGGTTGACGCTCGGATCGAAAAAGAGAACATAAAACAAAAGTAGACATGGCAGCACTTAATGTAACCAATGACGCGAACGCGATCACAAGCGTATTCCTCCCAATAACAGTTAGCTATGCATGGGCGTTGCCTTTGTGTACGGTGATAGACAGCAACGGGAACGCAGCGATAGACATTAGCATAAACTTCGCAAACGAGACGGAGGTAGGTAGATTTATGCAAATACTTAACGGGTCTTATCGTGGGTCATACAAAGTATTGCAACTGATTTCAGGTTCGTCCTTGGTCGTAGTTTTAGACACACCATTCACAGGAGTAGACAATTTATCGAACCGTTTCAACCCAGACAAGAAGCAAGCCTTTGAACTGTTCGCTGGATATAAGACTGGTACAGGATCAAGTGTAAAGCCTTACAAGAAGATAGCTGATATATCGGTGTCAATAAATCCAACTAGCCTTTTATTTGACGTGGATGTTGCAAGGTACTTAAGAAGCTACTTTGAAATCAATGACCCAATAGTCGGTAAGGACTACGGCATATCAACCCAATGGGAACTATTCAGGGTAGGAGACAGCACACCGACAACCAGTACGATCAGTTGGGAACTTGATGTGCAGACAGCCCCGCACGACATTGACGGCAGCATCACCATTAATCAAAACAACGTTCGACAAGTGTCGCAACGGGGTGCGGACTTTAACGGATCATTTACAGCTCCATCAGGCGATGTTATACAGGTTAGAACCTCTATGAGAACCTCGCTACTCGATGCTGGCGAAGATAACGCAATTCGATTAACAATAGTAGACGACCAATCAGTAACAACATTCCAAAAGGCTGAGGCAATTACGGACTACGCGCCTAACGGGGTGGGCATTATATTCTATACTTTCACTATATTGCCTAACCGAAGCTATACGATCACAGTAGAGACGGCTTCAAGTTTTTAAGATATGAAATACGCATTTTATTCAACCCAAACAATCGACGGTCAGCTAGTCGGAAGTAACGAACCGTTAGGCGATCTACCTCTAACATTTATTAACGGTGCGGGTGGTGGTAACATTCCCACCATCTTTAGTAAGATTGAAAGCTCTGAAACTGTAGTCGAGAATGTGATTACAGGCGTAGATTCGATCGTGTCCGCTTCGTCTTCTGTTTCGGTTTCTTTGATTAGCGGTCAGTCAATCACTATCCAGTTGATCCGTTCGGCTGGTAATTGGGGGACGGTCACTTATAATCCAGCATTGCAGGCGTTCATAACAGAGGTTAGCAAGGTTGATGACATTTTAACTTTGCAAGTAAATACAGCTATAACGGGAACCGCAGGAGACTATCTAGCTGTTGATTATGATGCCGATGACTATTTGACTACGGGGCTTAATCAGTTCGTAGGTTGTTATACTTTCATTGTAGAGAATGATGCCGCAACCGCTGTGACCTTATCCGTTTGTATCTATCCATCCGCACAGATTAGACGGGTGTGTGCTGATGACGTTTTAAACTTCGCATGGCTTAACAGTCAGGGAGGCTTTAATAGTTATGCCCTCGAATGCAAGTTTATCAAAGGCCGAAACATTGGGCGACAAACTACGTATCTAACAGCAGACAAAGTACTTAAAAAAAACCAACTAGACGATGTATACGACAGTTATGAACTCGCTTCTAATAGCCTTACAACGATTGAACTTGATTTGCTGCAGGCTTTGCGGTCTAGCGTTCAGGCTTATCTCTACAATAATGTGTCTCTAGCATGGGACATTCCTATTGTCATGGATGGATCAAGCGTTCAGACATACGGCAACAGATTCAACCAAGCAGAGACGAAGATCGGCTTTTCTTTCAGGGTAGCCAAACAAGTAGAAATTCAAACGCAATAACCATGAGCAAGAAAAGAAAATCGACAAAGGTTAAATCTACGATAGGGACAAACGCTTCTTGGTACCCGAAATATGTTTGGGAGATTAAAGACGACAATTGGACAAAGACCATGGAACGAGCGCAAGAGACGGGACAAATTAGAGACATGGATGATTTACTTTTATAAAAAATGAGTACAAGCATAGAAATTGAAGGTCAAGCATTAGACCTAAGTCGTAACGAGCCAATCGCATTCAGTGTGATTGGTTTTGACGTTTTAACGCTAGGGGTTCGATCTAGTAGTTTTTCGAATGTGTTTAGGGTATCAGCTACTAGCCAAAAGAATAGGGATATCTTTAATAGTGCGGAGATCGTGAACTCAACTAATCCAGAACCATACAAGTCATTGACAGCGGTGATCAAGGTAGACGGAGAGGAGACAGTTAATGGGGTTGCCTCGCTGTTGGGTTTTGACGGTTACGACTACTCGATCAGTATTAAAAGCGGTGACGGGAACTTCTTTAACCTTATCAAAACCGTTTCACTAAGCAGCCTATCAAGCTATCTTACACCGTTAACTCATGACTACTCAGCCGCTGGGGTGGATGCCTTGAGAGATGTTAGCACGGGCATTGTTTACCCGAACATCGACTACGGCTACTTCGAGAAAGCCACGGGCTCAACCCATCCGTTCAACTTCTTTTTACCTTCATTGTATCTTAAGTTTATTATCGATTCAGCTATTGAGTTAATCGGGTACCGGCCCATTGGCGATGTCTGGACCGATGACTTATACGCAACGCTTGCGCTATCATCTAAAGGCGTGGTAGGAACTGATAATGACTTCTTAGTTAACTACGAATTTATAAACAGCACTCTAGCCTTTGGTTTACTGTCTGAGGAATACGGGGCTGTTGCGTCTAGGACTTCGACCGTTGGCGCACCACTAAACTTTCCTAGTGAAATAGTTGACGCTGATGGCCTTTACTCAGACACCACCATAGCGACACTAGGCTATACAACTTTCGCTTATAACTTCTTAGCAAACTTTGGAGCGTTAACTGATTTTGACTTTACGTTTAATGGCAACTTCTCAACAAACAATCCTGCAAGTTTTTTCCGTAACCAAGTAACAGCAAGCGCAAAGGTGATCATCCGTGCGGACGTTTACGAGATTGCAACTGGTACACTTTCGGGAACGTGTTTCTCTGTCGAGTTTGAGTACTACGTAGCAACCTATGAGGAGCAGGAAGGTTCACCTGTTCGACTATCGGAAACCTTTACGCCAACGTTCCCGATCAACCTAGAGATTACAAATCCAAACTTTATAAACACCATCGCTGGAAGTGCGGATGAATACGCGGTGGTTTGGAATATTGAAAGTGATATTACTATTGATGTGTTGGGGGATATACCAGCCGCCACTATTGACAACCTAGGAAACTTTAGCTTTGGCGAGATATCAATGATCATAAGCCAGACAGACAACACGATCATTCCGTCAACTATCAATGTCTTAGAATCCTTTGATAACATAAATGTTGGGAGTGCCTTTCTTTACGTGTGTAATGTTATGGGCGTGTTCCCAAGGGTTGATGAATACAACAAAACAATCGAGCTCATAAGAATTGATTCAGTAATAAATAAGAAGCCTTTAGCCTTGGATTGGTCAAAGAAACTTGATCTATCATTAAGGCCCAAGGTATCATTCAAATTAGGCAGCTACGCACAAAGCAACTATTTTGAATATGATAATGACACGTCTGATCCGTTCTTAAATGCGTTGGCTAACTTTGGAAGAGGGGCGTTCACGATTTCAGATACTACTATTGATTTAGAAAGCACAGCCTACAAAGCACCGTATTCTTTGTGTGCGACTGGTCTTACTATGACCGATAGCCGCAGCATGGCCAAAGTCTTTACTGGTAATAAATACACGTTTACGGGGTCTGTTTACGTGCGTGACGAAAACGCCAAAGTAGAAGGATTTAAAACACGTATCACAAAACTAAACAGGGTAACGGATTCCCTTATTCAAATCGAATCAGGAACTACTCAGGTAGCTAATTACGAGGTGGCCAATAATAATATACTATTCCAAAACGTGCTGAATCAAAACTTTACTTTGGTTAAAGACGCAACGGAAAAGACAAAGATAGTTGAATGTTTGATGAGACTAAACAGCGTAGACATTGAGCAATTCGATTCAAGCCTACCTGTTTGGGTTGATTACTTTAATGATTACTTTTACGTTAATAATGTGAGCGAGTTTAACCTAACGACAAACGAAAGTACAATCGTCACCCTTATAAGAATTTAAAGCGATGGAAGAGAATATAATTTTAAACATTGAGATCAATCAAAAAGAGGTTGAATCCGCAAACCTTGCTATCATCAAAACTAGGGAGGATATTCTCAAACTCAAAGACGCTAACAAAGAACTGGCGGCATCTAAGAAGCAAGGCACAACAGAGTTTGTAAAAAATGAGGCTGCAATCAAAGCCTTAAATAAAACCGTTACCGAAAACCAACGGGTAATTATTGCGAGTGAGAAAGCCCAATTATCAAACACGGGAAGCCTCAGACAACTAAGGGAACAGTTGAAAGTAGCTACCAGCCAATATGATGACTTAACTCAAGCGCAACGGGAAAACGAAGATGTTGGCGGTGCTTTGCAAAAACAAATCAAAGGACTATCGGGAAGTCTTACCACCTTAGAAAAGGACACGGGCCGAGGCGGGCGAGGTGTTGGATTTTATACTGAGGGAATCAAGGACGCTGCCGAACAGTCGGGGCTATTTGGAGGTGCTTTGAGCACCTTAAAGAATCTGCAACTAGCTTATACCACCGCGTCAAAAGTGGCCACTACGTCAACCGCATCCTTTGGCAAAGCGTTAATCGCTACGGGGATCGGTGCGGTCTTGGTTCTGCTTGGTGGTTTAATAACTTTCCTAACATCAAGTCAAGAAGGCTTGGATAAAGTATCTCAAGCGTTCGCAGGTGTCAAAACCTTTGTCGCTGTTTTTGTTGATGCGTTGGCAGGCTTAGGTAAGCAAATCTTTGACAACATAATGCCAGCATTAAAAGGTCTAGGTAACATTATAGCGGGAATCGTAACCTTTGACTTTGAGCGAATGAAAAAGGGGGCTGGTGAAATAGGCAAGGCACTTAATAACATTGACCCAATTAATATTAAGCAGGTGGGAATTGATGCGTTAATAGCAGCGAAAGCGATGGCAACTTTAACCAAGGACTTTCAAAACGTAGAAAGGGCGGAGGCTGATCTAAATGTAGAGCGCAAGAAATCAAGGGTTTTGATATTGCAGTTGAAACAGGATGCGCTTGACGAAACCAAAACGCTCAAGGAACGGGAAGAACTTCTAAGACGAGCGATTGGATTAGAGCAAGAAGGTATCGACAAAGCAATAGAACTAGCTGAAAAGAGGCTTAAGATTGTACAAGACCAAAAGGGATTGACCAATAGTTTAGAGGAAGATAACCAAACCATAAGAGATATTGAAATAGAAATCGCAGGACTTGCGGAAGAGTCACTTAACAAGCAAATAGAACTACAAGGTCAATTAACAGGTATCGAAAACAAACGCGAAGCCGAACGCAAAAAAAGACAGGAAGCGATCGACAAAGAAACGGATGAGCGCATAAAAGCAGACTTAAAACGCTTGCAAGACTTTGAACAGGCCGATGTTGAGTTTGTAGACAGAGCCGAACAGAGGGTCTTAGATACGGCTGAACGCGAAGTCAACAATCTAAAGGAAAGATATGTAAACGGGGTAATTAGTAAGCAAGAATACGAAGACGAACTAACGGCTATTGAAGCGGGGGCAATCTCAATCAGAATGCTAACGGCTGAACTGGCTATCGAGGACGCTTTAAATGATCTTACCTTAACGGAGAATGAAAGGATAGCAATCATACAAGCTGCCGAAGATGAGATTCAAGGAATACGAGCGAGTAGCTTACAGGCTCAAATAAAAGCAAACGAAATAGCAGCGGCAGCAGAAAAGAACCTAAGTCAAAACGTAGCGCAAAGTAAAATCGATTTAGCCTTAGCGGTTCTAAATTCTGTAATTGATATCTTAGGAAAGGAGAGCGCAGCGGGTAAGGTATTCGCCTCAATCACAGCGGGGATTAATACGTACTTAGCTATCACAAACGCATTAGCAAGCGCACCGCCACCGATAAACTTTATCAATGCCGCAATAGTTGGGGCGCAGGGGTTTGCTCAGGTCGCTCAAATTAACTCAAGCCCTAAACCAAACCTACCATCCGCAAGCGGAGTAAGTAAATTACCTTCTGCTAGCTCAACACCTACAGCAAGCAGGCGATTTGCAAGAGGTGGATTTACTGGCGAAGGTTATGGTAGTTCAGACGAAACAGGATTCAAGCAAGCGGGTATAGTTCACGAAAATGAATATGTTATTCCTAAGTGGCAGGTTGATAGTCCTCGCTTCTCAGGCTTAATAGGATCGTTAGAATCATCAAGACTTAAAGGTTATGCAGACGGTGGATTTGTAGGTAGGTCAGCAAGTGGCACGAACCAAGGAGCGGACATTAATCGCCTCGTTGCCGAGATCAAAAACATGCCCGCACCCGTGCTTCACATTTCAACCTTACAAGCTAAGACTCAGGAGCGTAACCAAGTGCGGGTCGAAAGTAGGTTAGGTTAGTTAAAGTTCTAGCCACTCAGAAACGGGCTTCATTATTTTGTAGCCCTTTTCTTTTAACTCTTTAATCATTCCTTGGATTCTTTCCTCTGCTAATTGCTCAACGTCTTTGATGGGGGCACCGAATAAAAGTTCTGTCTTTGTTTTGTTTGTCTTGTCAAACTTTGTCCAAGTCTTTGACCTTATCCCTTCGTTACTGGCATACTCTTTAATAAAACACAGCCCTTTGCCTTTGACTAGTCTTTGGGGGTAACCGTTTTTTATGGCTCTGGTGTTAAATTCGTTTGATGTAAACACCAAAGGCATCTCGTTCATAGTTGTTTCTAATACTGTCATAGTTTTGTTGTTAATCCTTTAATAAATTTCTCCTTAGTTTCTTGATCATTCGCGCAAATGTTAAGAGCGGAATTTAATATCATTTTCTTTACGTTGGTAAACTGTTCATAATTACCTTGTTCAAAGTTTACGTATCCTTTCGTAGATAATAGCATACTTAATATTTCCCAATCACCGACCAATGAAGTAAAACAATCACCTTGCTTTTTGTTATGGGACAAAACCAATAAGGCATCATCATCGGTTAATGTATCAGCGTAATCGTTTAGGTAATTAAAAAAGTCTAGTCTGTTGTTCATGTTCTCGCTCATACCCTTACCTTTTTACCGTTCACAATGAGAATTTTATACTTTGGTTGGATGTCGTAGTCAAAGACAAAGCCATCACGCAAGTAAGGCGAGAGGACTAGCATTCCTCCCGCGTATAGGTTTTTGTTTCTTAGCACGCTCATAAGAATTTACCTTCAAAAACGTGTGCTATCTTATCCATGCGCCTCGCTAGGTCGTCAACCTTTTTTGTGAGCTCTTCGATTTGCTGATCTGTTGACATTGGCAGCCCATTAACAGGCGATGTGAGTCCTTTGGTTTGGTACACTTGTCCGTCAATGGTTATGCTTTCCATCGTTCCGTTTAAAGGCCTACTGGCTTTGGCTAAGTTTAACGCCTTCAACTCTTCCATAATAGATTCGTCAATGTCGATTTTATTTAATGGTCTAGCGTTGCAAAGCTTGCTTATAGCCTCTTTAAATGGAGAAAGATTTTCTTCGTTCATGTCGCTTTGCTTTGGCGGTATAGCATTAGCCGCGCGCCTTACTGCCGCCTCGAATGGTGAAGGCTTAACCCTCTTCTCTTCATTATAAAGATCGTCAAGGGTAACGAGGGTGTATGCGTGCGATTCAAAGTAAGGTTTGTCAATAAAATTACACCTACCTATCTCACCGCCTTTAGCGTTCCCAAATAAAAAAGATGCGTCTAAGTGTCTTGCCTTATGCCCATTGTTCCATCTATAACCCAACTCAAAAAACCTAGTCTGAACCGCTATTGAATGCGCTTCGTTGTGTATTCTGATTTTAATGTTTCTCATAGTTTTGATTTCGTTTACTTACCTATTACGAGCGTAATCGAATAAGGTTCTAAAAAGTTTGCGGTTATCTGCCAATCTATCATGCTCGATGCTTTTTCATAAACTCAACTATTGCCGTTCTGATTACTCGGCTCTTTGAGACATTGCGTTCAGCAGCAATACGGGTGAACTCTTCATTGATCGCAGCAGGTACAACAGCCTTAACGGTGAAGGTATTTAAATCCCTGTTTTTATTTATGGCCATGTTCTTAGTATGTAAGTACGAATATACGGATTTTTGTGTAAAGCAAGAAAATGAAAGAAATCTTTATAACTGGCGTGATCACCCCAAAGGAGTATGATGATGACTTTAAAGATACGGGGCTACCCTCATATTCTTATAACGATCTAGTGCGTGACCTAGCAGGAGCAAGGCAGGCAACCGTTTATATTGATTCGATTGGTGGCATGGTAGAAGAGGGAATGCTTATGTATAACCTCTTAAAGGGCCTAGACATAACGACCGTATCGATTAACGCTTCGTCAATAGCTTCTATTGTTTTCTTAGCTGGCAAAGAAAGGTTAGTTAGTCCTACCGCTGAAATGATCATACATAACGCGTGGATCAAAGGTAAAGAGATTGAGGACATGACTCTAAACGCCAACACTTTAACCGAGTTGAAAGCGGAGTTTGAAGAGATGGACGGTCAGCTAGTCAACATCTACAAAGAAAAGACAGGCTTAGAAGAGACTAAACTTTTGGCTTTAATGAGTCAAGAAACAGACATAGGAAGTCAGGCGGTCGAACTAGGATTCGCAACAGGCTACTATGAAGAAGAAATTAAACCTACCAAAGTAGGGAAGAATAAATTAATAATGTTTAACCAAAAATCGATTAATATGGCTACGGAAGCAGCAGAAAAAAGGTTGACCGCTATTGAAGTGCTGATGAAAGGGCTAACAACTCTTTTTAAAGGTAATTCAAAAAACATGGTTGTCAAGTTGAATGACGGAACGGAGGTCTTTGTATACAGCGAAGATGGCGAGTTCGAGGGTAAGCGGGCGGTAATCGCTAGCGAAGGAATGCCAACGGAGGAAAACGCTCCCGAGGGCGAACATACCATTTCAGATGGTAGAGTAATTACAGTAGGAGCAGACGGTATTATAACATCCGTAGCCGAAGCTGTTGACGGTGAGGCTTTGGCTTCGCAAATCGTTGCGCTCGAGGAAGAGAAGAAAGCAATGGAAGAGGATAAGGAAAAGATGAATGTAGAAATACAAGCATTAAAAGCCGCTGCTATCACGAAAGAAAAAGAGTTTACTTCTAAGTTTGAGGAAATCAGCAAAGAAATGAAAGCTTT
>Ga0222655_1000766_pt1 | contig 12807 bp, 22 predicted proteins | sample AntAcemetagen423_FD_179857 | JGI IMG/M metagenome (GOLD analysis project Ga0222655, IMG submission 179857) | Saline water microbial communities from Ace Lake, Antarctica - #423 | ecosystem: Environmental > Aquatic > Non-marine Saline and Alkaline > Saline | place: Antarctica: Ace Lake... | reverse complement strand
ACGGTAAACTATTCAAGTCGTATTTCACTAATTCAGACTCGTGTGTTCCTATTGAATTTCCGTGGGTAAAACCCGAGAAGTCCGAGTACGTGTTTACTCCAACTGAACAGTTTCCTAATGAGGATTTATTTGAGCAACGTTTTGGAGTTAAAGAATGAGCGGCGGACATTTTAATTACACACAGTATCAATTAACTCAAATTGCTGACGACATTGAGCAACTAATTGTAGATAATGATCCTGAGATGGTTGCCGCCAACTGGTGTGCCCAAGCTATACGTGCAAGGGGCAGTGTTTAAGTTACTACTGGCCGTGTTGATGCTACCAACATCAGTAATGGCCGTGCCGTACAGTAAGCAGGCAAAATGCTTGGCTGACAATCTGCATTACGAGGCACGTGGCGAGAGTTTAGCTGGCATCAGAGCAGTAGCTAACGTTGTCTTAAACAGGGTCGCCAGTAAGCGCTGGCCAAACTCAATCTGCAGGGTGGTTTATCAAAGCAAACAGTTTAGCTGGGCTAACGATTACAGGGCTAGAAACCCAAGGCTGGTGGCGTACACGCAGAAGGTGCAAAGAGTTGTGGCCAAGGCAATCGCAGGCCGGTTAAAGGACAACACGAGAAAGTCAACGCACTACCACACAATAGCTGTTTACCCGCAGTGGGCAAGCAGGTTGGAAATGACTAAAGTAATTGGGTTTCACGTTTTTTATAAATATCACAGGAGAAAGAAATGACTTGCAACGACTGCGAACGATACAAACTGAGCGCGTCCATGTGGCGTGCCGAAGCATACAAACACGCGGGTACGCCCTTACCGTGGGAGCCCGAAGAACTGCTACGCAAAGAGTATGAGCGTGGGTATGCAGACGCTATGAAGCCGCAGACCCATGTACCCCCAAAGGAGAAGAACACATGACCAACGTAGAAGAATGGCGTAAGGGTTTGTACCGACTTGGCCTGACGTTAATTGTAGTTATGAGTATCGCAGCCGTAGTAGGATTTATATGGGGGTACTTTACTTGAAAAAAGCAACACCAGTAGACGAACATCTCCAACGCAAAATCGACTTAGTTCTTAGCGTATCAGGCAAGGGTAATGACCAAGTAAATGTACTAATCAATACTCTTATGCACGTAACGTTAATGAATGACCTAGACGTGGCGCGGGTCATAAGTGGGTTTCTTGAGTCTTACTTATTAAACAGACCACTATACGAGTATGAAGATGATTATGACAACGAAGACAATGACTAATTCCAACAAAGCTAACAATGTTAGGGGCATAAAATGAGCACAAGAGTAAATTCACCAACACATAGAGTACTGTCGGCAATGATGGGGGGCCTTGCCACACGTCTGGCAGTGCACAAAGCCACTAAGACTGATGGGCAGTCTCAAAACCGGTGGAGTATTGAGGTACTGACTCCGTTGATAGAGCGTAAGCTGGTACGTCAAACTGGGCACGTCCTAGCTGTGACCAAGGACGGTATGGAGTTGTTCTTTGACTTGGAGCGCAAGTCCAATGTTGACCTACGCACGATAGCGTTACCGAGGCAAGTGCAAGTAATGCAAACTGAGGTACTCAAGTCAGATAAGACTCAACCATACCAGAGACCCGGCGCTAATGACTTCTTGAAGCACCCGAGCCGAATAGGAAATAAGTTGGTGTATAGAGCCGACGCGAAAGACTACGAGTAAATACTAATTTAAACCAAAGGAGAAAAACCATGACTAGACCACTAACCAAACAAACCCGTGCAATCATACGAGCTCTCAATTCGGGCAAGCCCTCATCGCAAATTGCCAAAGACTTAGGCATCCCTGCGTACACCGTGCACAACGCCAAGCACCGCCATAGTAGTTTGCTAATGTCAGTGAAGAAAAAGCCTGCCGCCAAGTGGGCTACAGCCGCAGTCGTTACATCGGACACTTCAATAATAAATACCGAGGCGCTTGAAGACTTGGTGTTTCAACAAACTCAGTATGGGTTAGGCCGCCCGTTGCCTAAGCAGTTATCTCTTTGGGGGCGTATCAAGGCTGTGTTTACCGGAGACTACTCATGAAACAAGATGAAGTAATACAAATGCTAAAAGAGGTGATAGACAAGGCAGACCTCATGACCGAAACAGAGCGGGAGTTAGACTTTTTAGTGGCTGATCTACGGCAGGAAAACGCTGCACTACGTGGAGTTAATGCAGAACTTCTAAAAACTATGCGGCAGCTTGCTTGCTTAGCTTTAAACAAAGCAACAGGAGAAACAGAATGAACGATACAGAAGCAACTAAGCGTAACCCGCGAGGGCCGGGTAAGAAACAAGCGTTGTTCCTGACGAGCATACGTATACCGGTGGAGGTCAAAGAATTTTTCGATGCCAAGTACCCGTACACCAAGCAAGCCATGATGCGTGAAGTTCTCACCGACTACGTTAGAAGCCAAAACAAAGGAGGCGACGTCGTATGCGACAAGCAAATTTAACCTATATCCAACAGGCGTCTATAGACGATGGTAGTTTGGTTTGCCCATCTTGCAATAACACAAATTTACACCAGCTTAACGTAACTGTATTTGAGCGCGAGGAGGACGGAGACTACACAACAGTCATCGCGCAGAACGGTGCCGACGCACAAGTGAGTAGGTTTAAGTCAGAGGATACGTGCAACCCTAGTAGTAGGCGCCACGGTTTACTGTTGGAGTTTACGTGCGAGCACTGCCACGCTGACGAATTCACACGCTGGCCTTGGCCTGCAGGCGTCGATTGGAGCGCATCTAATCCGTTCTTGCTGGGTATCTCACAGCATAAAGGCGATACGCTAATGCAATGGTTTAAATAGCCTAACAATGTTAGGGTAACAACTGAGCCACCTTCGGGTGGCTTTTTTTATTGTCCAATGTTGACAAAGTACAAAGTTGTGTTATAGTCTCTACTCATTAGGAGATTAGAGTGGCACAAACACCAGAGGCGAAAGTCAAAACAAAGATAAAGACCATGCTCAAAGAGTACGGTATCTACTACGCCATGCCTATCGGTACTGGTTACGGAACAAGCGGCGTTCCTGATTTCTTATGCTGTGTCAACGGCAAGTTCTTGGCTATTGAAGCCAAAGCTGGTAAGGGCACAACTACCGCACTACAAGACAAAAACCTGCGAGACATTGAGGCATCCGGCGGCGTTACGATTGTGGTCAACGAGGCATCGCTAACTACACTGCGCGGTTACATTAAGCTGATTAAGGACGCCGGTGAAAATACTAACAATTGATTTTGAGACGTACTACTCTCAGACGTACAGCCTGAGTAAGATGACTACTGAGGAATACGTACGTGGTGACGAGTTCGAGGTTATCGGAGTAGCTGTACAAGTAGACGACGGCGAACCTGTATGGTGTACTGGCGACGCCTTGGTGATACATAAGTTCTTGAAGGGGTTTGACTTTGAGAACAACTTAGCCCTTGCCCACAACGCAATGTTTGACGCGGCTATCTTAACTTGGCAATATGGCATCAAGCCCAAAGGTTGGTTGGATACGCTGAGCATGGCACGTGCAGTACATGGCACAGAAGTGGGTGGCAGCCTCAAGGTTTTAGCCGAGCACTACGAGTTGGGAGTCAAGGGCACAGAGGTCAGTGATGCTAAGGGACTGCGCCGAGTGGACTTCGGTGCCGACCAGCTAGAGCAATACGGTAAGTACTGCGAGAACGACGTTGCACTTACGTACGGATTGTTTGCAGTAATGTCTGTTGAATTTCCAATGTTTGAGTTAAAGCTGATTGACTTGACCATTCGTATGTTTTCGGAGCCAACGTTGTATCTGGATACGTCAATACTGGATGCGCACTTAATCGACGTGCGCGAGAAGAAGAAGTTGGCATTGGGTTTGTTTGACAAAGACACGCTCATGAGTAACCCGCAGTTCGCCGAGTTGCTTGAGTCCCTTGGCGCAGAACCCCCAACTAAGATTAGCCCACGCACAGGTAAAGACACGTTCGCGTTTGCTAAGACCGACGAGGGTATGAAGGCGCTGTTGGAGCATGAGAACCCAATGGTACAGGCCGCCGTTGCCGCACGGTTAGGAACTAAGTCCACTATCGAGGAGACGCGGACTGAGCGGTTTCTAGGTATCGCTAGTAGAGGCTCAATGCCAGTTCCCTTACGGTACTACGCCGCTCACACTGGACGTTGGGGTGGGGACGACAAACTAAATTTGCAGAACCTACCGAGGAGCAGTCCGCTCAAGTACGCCATCATTGCGCCAGACGGGTACGTTGTAATTGACTCTGACTCATCGCAGATTGAAGCCCGTACGTTAGCATGGCTAGCAGGGCAGGATGACTTGGTAGACGCCTTTGATCGTGGTGAAGACGTGTACAAAATAATGGCGACAGCTATCTACGGCAAGCGCTTGGAGGACATCACCAAAGACGAGCGGTTCGTTGGTAAGACTACAATCCTTGGTGCTGGGTACGGCATGGGTGCCGACAAGTTTATGGCTCAACTAAAAACATTTGGTGTTACGATTACCAAAGACGAATCGTCTCACATCATTAGCACCTATCGGACTACCTACCCTAAAATTCCAAAACTATGGAAGGCTGCTGGTAGGGCGTTAGAAGCAGTTAGGGACAACCTTACAACTGAATTCGGTCGTGGTGATGTACTGAAGGTAGAGGGTTTAAAGGGTGTAAAAATGCCTAATGGACTCTACATAAAGTACCCCAACCTGCGCTCACAGAGCAACGACGAGGGTCGTGCTGAGTTGATGTACGACACTAAAAAAGGCCGCGCCGTAATACCTACCCGTATCTACGGCGGCAAGGTAGTCGAAAATGTATGCCAAGGTTTAGCACGAATTGTTATTGGGGAGCAGATGCTGCTAGTCGAGAAGGAGTACAAAGTGGTGATGACTGTGCATGACGCTATTGCGTGTGTCGTGCCTGAAGAGGACGCCGCTACTGCTATGGCATACGTGGAGACATGTATGAAAGTACGCCCCAAGTGGGCTTTGGAACTACCGCTAAATTGTGAGGCTGGATATGGCAAAAGTTATGGTGATTGTTAAAGGAACAATAATGGTTGATTACGCTTACCCCTGCATGATGGCTGAGAAGGCTATTAAAAAAGTACACGCTGCGATGCTGGACAGAAAATTTGATGAGGCTAAAGAAGCCGCTCTTGTTGCTCTGGCAGAAACTAAATTGACTCTCAACGCAATCAACGATATGCAAGCCAAGGATCGGAAATGACAATAGCTTGGTCTTACAGCAGTCTGAAGACGTTTCAGCAATGCCCCCGCAAGTACTACCACACCAAGGTAGCTAAGGATGTTAAGGACAGCGACACGACGGCTACTCTGTACGGTAAGTCCGTTCATACTGCGGCTGAAGAATACATACGTGATGGTGTAGCCCTGCCCCCGCAGTTCGGTTACCTAGAGCCAATGCTAGAACAGCTAAAAGAAATCCCCGGTGAGAAGCACTGCGAACTGCGCCTTGGTTTGACCGAGGACTTAGAACCTTGCGACTTCTTTGCCGACAACGTCTGGTGGAGGGGCATCGCCGACTTGGTCATCATTGACAAAGAAAAAAAGTTGGCCTACTCGGTTGACTATAAGACAAGTAAAAACGCTCGGTACGCTGACATCAAACAGTTAGAGCTTGTGGCTACTGCGATATTCAAATACTTTCCTGAAGTGGAGCGCATTAAATCCGCTCTGATGTTTGTAGTTAGTAATGAGTTCGTCCGTGCCGTGCATAAGCCAGAGAACATTCAACTGTATCTTGAGAAGCCAAAACAAGACCTTACCCGACTTCACGCCGCTTTTAATAACGACGTGTGGAACGCTATGAGTGGCCCCCTGTGCCGCTTCTGCCCTGTGCGTCAATGTGAACACAACAAGAGTTAATTATGCGCCCACTGTACGAAACCGACTCTGACCGCGCACGGGAATCCGACGTGTTCGAGTACATCAAAAGTAAGATTGACTGCGGCGTGGTTAAAGCCCCAGCGAACGCGCACTTTGACGGTTTCTTAGTTGGCCCCAACAACCAGACTATGGCTATGGTGGAAGTCAAGAACCGCAACAACGCGAGCACGAAGTATCCTACATACATGCTTAGTGCCAATAAGTGCCGCGAATGTAAGGAACTGTCTGACTCTTCTGGAGTCCCGTTTGTACTTGTGGTACGGTTTACAGATGGGGTGTTTGCACTTACAGTTAAGGGTGAGTACCCCGTCAAAATGGGCGGTAGGTACGACCGCAATGACCCGCGTGACAAAGAACCATGCGTGTTTATACCTATGGACAAATTTCACAAAGTTTAGGAACATACATGCCCTACATAAACAAACCGCGCCCGAAGCAAGTTAACCCAAAGGTGGGTACCAAGGCGTATAAAGCACGACTCGCACGTAACCGAGCCCGTTATAAGTTAGACACAGAAGGTGTTGACCGCACGGGTAAAGACATTGACCATGCTATACCTCTAAGCAAAGGCGGCACTAATGCCAAGTCCAACCTTAAGTTGAAGACACCGAGCGCTAATCGTTCTTTTAGCCGCAATAGTGACCACACAGTTAAGCAGAACAAACCAACAGCGAAGTCCAAGAAGTAAGGTACGAGTGATACTGGGCTCGCTAGGGGTGATTCCCCTATAACCGTACCGACCAAAGCTGTTCCCCTTGATTTCGGCAGTAATTTGGTTGACAGCCGGGAAAGACCGGCAACCTAATGGAGAAATAAATGAATTTGTCAGAGTATGAGTGGCCTCGCCCACATGGGTTTACACCGTTCGACCACCAGAAGAAGACGTGTGAGTTTTTAATATCAAACAAAAAAGCCTTTTGTTTTAACGAGCAGGGTACGGGTAAGACGGCATCAGTTATCTGGGCGACCGACTACCTCATGACAGTCGGTGTAATACGTAGAGTCCTTATCGTGTGCCCGTTGTCCATCATGACTTCCGCATGGCAAGCTGACTTGTTTAAGTTTGCCCTACACCGCACCGTTACTATTGCCTACGGCTCTTCACGTAAACGCAAAGAGTTAGTTGCTGGGAACGCCGAGTACGTCGTTGTTAACTTTGATGGCGTAGCAATTATTAAGAATGAAATTATAAACGGTGGGTTTGACCTCATCGTTATCGACGAAGCATCTGCGTACAAGAACGCTCAGACCGCGCGGTGGAAAATCCTGCGTGACATATGCAAACACGTCAAGGGTCTATGGATGCTGACTGGTACACCGGCGGCTCAGTCGCCTGTGGACGCTTACGGACTGGCAAAGCTAGTTAACCCTGACGGAGTGCCTAAGTTCTTTGGTGTGTTTCGTGACTCAGTAATGAATCAGATAACTCAGTATAGGTTTGTACCCAAGCCAAACTCTAAAGACATCGTGCACAAAGCACTACAACCTGCTATCCGGTTCGAGAAGGCCGACTGTCTTGACTTGCCACCGCTTACTTTTGTTGATCGTGAAGCACCACTGAGCCCACAGCAGAAGAAATACTACTCCTTGCTCGTAAAGCAAATGTTGATCGAAGCCGACGGCGAAGAAATTACGGCGGTTAACGCTGCTGTACAAGTCAGTAAACTGCTACAAATTTCATGCGGCGCTGTGTATTCAACTGGCAAAGAGGTTGTTGAATTCGACGTAAATAACCGACTGAACGCAGTGCTTGAAGTGATCGAGGAGTCGTCACACAAGGTGTTAGTGTTCGTACCGTTTACACATACCATTGAGTTGCTGGAGCGGTTTCTACGTAAGCACAACATCGTGACTGAGCGTATCGATGGGAGCATCCCGGTGCACAGGCGAAGCGATACAGTAAAACGGTTTCAAGAAAACGAAAACCCAAGAGTGCTTATCATTCAACCGCAAGCAGCGGCGCACGGGCTAACCCTAACTGCGGCCAACACAATTATTTGGTACGCTCCTGTTACCAGCGTAGAGACGTACCTACAAGCCAACGCACGTATAGATAGGCCGGGGCAGAAAAACAATATGACCGTGGTGCACATTACTGGCAGCCCTGTAGAGGCCAAGCTGTACCGCATGTTGCGTGGCAACATCCAACACCACGCAGAAATAATTAAACTGTACAAACAAATAATTTCAGAAGATGTTGACAATGTCAAAAGTAATGTTATAGTCGAGCCTCTTACTTAAAAGGAGCTTGTATGGAAGAGGAGTTAGAAGGTGGTGGTGTAGACCTTAATTCGATGGCAGCTACATACATCAAGATTAGAGACAAGCGTAATGACTTACGGCGAGCGTATGAAGCAGACGACGTGGTACTAGCAAACGACATGCAGGTGTTGGAGTCCGAAATGTTAGCCGTCTGTAAGCAATCAAACGCCGAGTCAATACGCACATCAGCAGGCACAATCATCCGTTCGATAAAGTCACGGTACACGACGAGTGATTGGGATTCAATGTATCGGTTCATCCAAGAACACGACGCATACGGCCTGCTAGAGAAGCGGCTTCATCAAACACACATGAAGCAGTTCCTTGAAGAGAATCCAGAGCTCCTGCCCATGGGATTGAATGTGGACAGGGAATACACCGTGGTTGTTAGAAGACCTACTGAAGGAAAATGAAATGAGTAATATTACAGTGTTAGGTGAAGACCTACCCGACTTTTTGCGGAACGCTCCAATCAGTGACTTAACCAAGTCGTTAGCTGGCGCCAAGTCCAATGCTACTAAGCGCATCACACACAAGAACGGCATCTTTCGCAAGATGGTCGGCCAAGAAGAGATGGGTAAAAACAAGGGCCCGTTGGATGTAATCATCGTTAACGCGTCACCCGCTGTCGGTCGCATCTTCTACATGAAGGCGTGGTCACCCGATGCCGAGCCAACCGCTCCTGATTGTTTCTCCAACGATGGACGCACTCCAGATGCTAAAGCTGCAAACCCTCAAGCTGACCGTTGTGACTCTTGTGCGCAAAACATCAAGGGCTCTGGTCAAGGTAACTCGAAGTCATGCCGATTCTCTCGCCGACTGGCTGTTGCGTTGGTCGATGATTTTGGTACGGCGCTTGAGGGTCAGGTATATCAGGTTAACTTGGCGTCCAAGTCTTTGTTTGGCGATAGCGTTGGCGAAAACACGGCACCATTTGAAACGTATGCCAAGTACGTTGCTAACAACGGCAAGAGCATTGATTGGATCATTACCCGTATTACGTCTAATGAGGACAACGACAACCAGTCGATTTTGTTCACGCCTGTTGGACATATTAATAAAGCGCAGTATGCGATTACTGGCGAACTGGGTGGGAAGGAAGAAGTAAAGCGTCTGGTTATCATGACTCCTTACCAAGCCGAGTCATCTGGTGCCAAAGCCATCGCCGCCCCTAAAGCTGCCCCAAAGGTAGAAGAAGAGTCTGATGAATTTGACGAGCCCAAAAAGCGTCCGCCAACCAAGTCTGTTACCGAAGCTCCAGAAGTCAAGAAAAACTTGAAGTCTGTGGTTAAGGCGTGGAGCGACGAGGAGTAACCTATGAGCATTGGATACAGTCAGCGTTTGGTTGAGGCCAATAAAAAGGCAAGCGTCAAGTCGTTGGGTGTAGCTCTGGGTCGTCTTTGTATTAGTCAGGGTATCCCCGTTGCGTTAATTGCTGAACAACTGGACGTAAGTCGTGCCACGATTTACAACTGGTTCTGGGGTGTAAACACTCCGGACAACAAACGCAGCGAGCGGGTACGCCTGCTGATTCAAAACCTAAAACGAAAAAAGTAATAACACCAAGGGGGGCTTCTGTCCGCCTTGGTATAACTGACTCTAAAAATGACTGAATTCGATTTACTTGACGTAATTCTCCCATCCGAGGGGCGGTTTTGCGTCGTAGGAATCGGTAAGTATGTAGACCAGAGGTTCGTTGACACCCGTGAAGAGTTAGACGCCATAGCCGCAGAGTTTGATGCACGTAATGTAGACGCCTTTTTTGGGTGCGCTAAATACGGCGTCTTGGACAACCGCAAACATGAAAACGCCCAGCACATTAAAGCGCTATGGCTGGACATAGATTGTGGGGAAGCTAAGGCTACACCTGACGACAAAGGCCGCATTAAAGGATACATAGACCAAGCTACCGGTATCGCAGAACTACAAAAGTTTTGCACTGCTGTTGGATTGCGCCGACCCATTCTGGTTAACTCCGGTAATGGACTGCATGTCTATTGGCTACTTGCCGCGACGCTCGAACGCAAAGTGTGGGAGACACTGGCTACTAGGTTACGTGAACTGTGCTTTGAGCATGGGCTTATCGTAGACCCAGCAGTGTTTGAAGCATCTCGCATATTGCGGATACCGGGCACACACAACTACAAATCTGAACCCTTACCGGTTGAGGTTATGTCTGATACGACTGAGCCTTACACCTACGACGAAATCAAAACGCTACTTGGGGCGCCTGAGCCTAAAGAAGAAGCACCTGACTTTATACCCCGCCGACTGAGTCCACTCATGGAAACCATGATGGGCAACAAGGTCAAGCGATTTAAGACCATCATGATTCGCTCGGCGAACGGTGACGGTTGCGCCCAGTTACTGCACTGCTACGAGAACCAAGACACCATCGAGTATGACTTGTGGCGTTCGGCGTTGTCTATTGCGCGGTACTGTGTAGACAAAGATATGGCTATCCACCGTATGTCTGAGAATCACCCAGACTACGACCCAATTCAAACGGCGCAAAAGGCTGACGATATTGGCGGCCCCCATATGTGCAAAACATTTGAGAAGCTAAACCCAACCGGGTGCGACGGATGCAAGCACAGAGGAATTATTAGCACTCCTATCCTGCTCGGCACTGAGATTGCTGAAGCGGGCGAAGACGACAACATTATTGCGGTAGTGGATGCGGATGGAGAAGTAGAAGAGGTACGTATCCCCCCATATCCAGAACCGTATTTTCGTGGGAAGAACGGCGGCGTTTACCGCCGGGTAGAGGTTGATGGCGAGGATGACGCCCAGCTAGTCTACGAGCATGACTTCTATGTGGTTAAACGCATGGTCGATAAAGCAATCGGCGAAGTAGTTATGTTTCGCTTGCACCTACCGCAAGATGGATTAAAGGAGTTCACCGTGCCCCTGACGGCAGTCATGGCTAAAGACAAGCTGCGTGACGAGTTGGGCTACCACGGTATTGTGGCGTTTCCTAAACAACAGGACGCCATAGCGTATTACGTAGGTACATTTGTCAAGAACTTACAACTAACAAATAAGGCAGAAGTTATGAGAACACAATTTGGTTGGGTAGACGGTGACAGTGCGTTCATCGTCGGCGACAGGGAGATAACAAAGGACGGCTCGTTCTATAGCCCTCCGTCTAAGGCAACAAGCGTTGAGGCGGCGCTAATGAAGCCGACTGGCTCGTATGAGAAGTGGAAAGAGGTGTTCAACCTGTACGGGTTGCCGGGGCTAGAGCCGCATGCGTTTGCCGCACTGACTGCATTTGGTGCACCGCTGCTGAAGTTTGTCGGTTTGCGCGGGGCTATTATCAACTTGATTCACCAGAGTTCAGGATCGGGAAAGTCAACAGCTCTGTATATGTGCAACAGTGTATGGGGTCACCCCGTAGAACTAGCCTCCATCTGGAAAGACACACAGAACGCCAAGATGCACCGACTCGGTGTGCTCAACAACTTGCCTAACACCATTGACGAGATTACCAACACGAGCCCAGCGGAATTCTCAGACTTGGCGTACAGCATCTCTCAGGGTCGCGGTAAGAACCGCATGAAGTCGCAGAGTAACGAGATTCGTGTCAACAACACTAGCTGGCAGAACATGACACTTACGTCATCCAACGCTAGCTTCTACCAAAAGCTGGGTGCAGCTAAGGATTCACCAGACGGTGAGTCAATGCGCTTGATTGAGTACGAGGTCAAGCCGACTACTATCATAGACGTGGCGCACGGCAAGGCTATGTTTGACCGACAGCTTCTTGAGAACTACGGACACGCAGGTGACATTTACGCTAAGTACCTTGTGGATAACTTAGAAGACGTAAAGGCGCTCATAGCTGAAATTCAAGCTAAGTTAGATCGGGATGTAAAGTTTACGGCACGGGAGCGTTTCTGGTCTGGCACGTGCGCATGTAACATCGCTGGTGGTTTGATTGCCAAGAGTCTTGGTATCCACGAGTTCGATATGAAGGCTATCTACAAATGGCTTCTGGTCATGCTAGGTGAGATGCGTGAAGAGATCAAGCCACCACAGACAAACCCACTTACCATAGTCGGCGAGTTTATAAACAACCACATTCATAACGCACTGGTAGTAAACGACGAGATGGACTCCCGCAGTAGCATGGGCGCATTGCCGTTGATGGAGCCAAGGGGCGAGTTGTTATTACGTTTTGAGCCGGACACCAAAATGCTGTACATAGTTGCCAAGCGCTTTAAAGACTTCTGCGTCAAGGCACAGATCAACTACAGAGACTTGTTGAAGGACTTGGAGCGCGAGGGTGTGTATAAGGACTCGGTGAACAAACGTATGTCCAAGGGCATGAAGATGGTCTCTCCAGCCGTCCGTGCGCTTCTGTTCGACACTACCAAGTCTGAGTTCTTACAAGTATTGGCGCAAGATGAAAATCGAGCAAATACTTTACAGGATTAACTGGGGTAAGTTTAAACGCGGCACTTCGTTCTTTATCCCCTGCATAGACGAGCGGGACGCTAAGAATCAGGTCACCCGCGTAGCCCGTCGGCTTAAACTAAATGTAGTACACAAAATAGTTATTGAAGAAGGAATCAAAGGCTTGCGCGTGTGGCACGTGTGACCTATACTGAACAAGCCAGTTG
>Ga0222655_1000760_pt1 | contig 12848 bp, 24 predicted proteins | sample AntAcemetagen423_FD_179857 | JGI IMG/M metagenome (GOLD analysis project Ga0222655, IMG submission 179857) | Saline water microbial communities from Ace Lake, Antarctica - #423 | ecosystem: Environmental > Aquatic > Non-marine Saline and Alkaline > Saline | place: Antarctica: Ace Lake... | reverse complement strand
ATAATAAAAAGATGAACCCAGCACTCTGTTGTAGGGTTTTACAGATAATACTTTGTCTAGATTTTACAATAAATACTTGTCTCTATTTACAATAAATACTTTGTTGAATTTTACAGAGAATACTTTGTTTATTTTTTATAAGAAATACTTTGTTGAATTTTACAGAGAATACTTTATCGAATTTTACAAGAAATACTTTGTCTCTATTTTTTATTTTAGAGACAAATGAAAGAATATTTATGGATAAGTGAAGCCAAATAGTCGTCTCGAATATTATAAAAAGTTTATACCTTCGGTCAATATGGTTTACTATTATGGAGACGATATTACGGCGCTGGGTTGGGTCTTTCAAACGTTCAACCAATAAGAAAACATAATAAAAAGATGAACCCAGCACTCTGTTGTAGGGTTTTACAGATAATACTTTGTCTAGATTTTACAATAAATACTTGTCTCTATTTACAATAAATACTTTGTTGAATTTTACAGAGAATACTTTGATGAGTTTTACAGATAATACTTTGTTGAATTTTACAGAGAATACTTTGATGAGTTTTACAGATAATACTTTGTTGAATTTTACAGAGAATACTTTGATGAGTTTTACAGATAATACTTTGTTGAATTTTACAATAAATACTTTGTCTCTATTTTACAGAGAATACTTTGTTGAATTTTACAGATAATACTTTGTCTAGATTTTACAATAAATACTTTGTCTCTAGATTTTACAATAAATACTTTGTCTAGATTTTACAATAAATACTTTGTCTCTATTTTTTATAAGAAATACTTTGTCTCTATTTTTTATTTTAGAGACAAATGAAGAAAGAATATTTATGGATAAGTGAAGCCAAATAGTTGTCTCGAATATTATAAAAAGTTTTATACCTTCGGTCAATATGGTTTACTATTATGGAGACGATATTACGGCACTGGGTTGGGATTTTCGTCTTCAACATGATGACAATGACGACCCAGCACTCTGCCGTAGTGTTTACAATAAATACTTTGTTGAGAAATACTTTTTAATTATGGAGACAAAGTTCACTCAAATAAAGGGTGAAGAACACAATTTTTGTTTAGATTTTTGCCTCTAGAAATAATTACGAATATTTTCCTGATATATCCATTCGGACAATTTTGGGAGGATATATCCGACAAATCGGTCTTACACGGAATCTTTTAATTACGATGTAATTTGGTGCGTTGTTGCGAAAAAAATATGTAAAATTTTTTGATAGATTCTTACACTCTATTTTACACCTTTTTACTAGTCTATTCCTTCAAATTATCCACAACTAAAATTCGGTTAATTCATATTTTGACTCTATAAAAAAATATACTTGTAAATATGAAAAGATAAATTACGCTACATCCAACATGGACAATGCCATATAAATACATTTCGGTGATTGTAAAATGGCATTGACCGCAATGGGAGGAAACGCTACATCCAACATGGACAATGCCATATAAATACTTTCCGGGGATTGTAAAATGGCATTGACCGCAATGGGAGGAAACGCTACATCCAACATGGACAATGCCATATAAATACTTTCCGGGGATTGTTTCGAACTCAACATAGTGATACTGTTTATAAAAAATAAATTTATTTCAATTTTTATTATTTTCTAATTTGAACCAAGAATAAGATGACTTATGTCTTTACATTCTTGGTCCACATATAGACGTGGTCTTGTATGACGATTTCTTCGTCATAGTGTTTTAAATCATATCTTATATTTTCCAAATAATCTGCTATATATGGTTCGCCTAATAACATCATATAAGATGGTTTGTATGTGGGACATATGTCTACCACTATGACTTTTTCATTCGCAATACGTTCGGCATTATTCAATATCTTTTCGCGATATGCTTGTGGCACTTCGTGGAGTAGAAACATACACGTTACTATATCAACCGCTACATCAGGCATATAATTTTCAGAATTACCATATTCAAATGTTTTTTCTGGAAATAGGTTCTTCGCTTCACTTAACATTTCAGGGCTTGTGTCTATACCAATGCCATTTGAAGATGTAGACATACCTACGCCACAACCCATATCTAAAATCACTTTGGATTCATCGTATTGGTCTAATATATTTTTTCGTATTTCTGTGCCATATACATTCTCGTCTAAGAAACGCGTAAAATATGGCGCGATTTTTGTGTGAAATACGTTTTGATTGCCCAATATATGAATACGTGGATCAAATGGATAATTCCACAATGTTGCCAAAATCCACTTCATTGTATTAAATGAATATATTTTTTTATTTCAATTTATTTAAAATAAAAAAATATGAACAAATATGAGTAAACAATTATGGTTCTAATTCGAGTTCTTTCTTAGGCTCGCTTGGAACTTCATCTTCCTTTTTTGTATCCTTTTTAGATGACTTCTTTTTAGGTTTTACTGGTTCTTCCGTAGCATCTTCTGCTTTCTCCTTTTTAGTCGTCTTCTTGGGCTTGGGTTGCTCTTCTGCGTCGACAGGAACCACTTCTTCGGTTTGCACCTTTTTAGACGTCTTCTTAGGCGCCTTTTTTGGAGCACTTGGCACTCCTTCTTCCTCAGGCTTCTTTTTCTTTGGCGGCGTTTGTAAATCTTTCTTTTCTTTATAAACTAAGACACCTTTGACCGCAACTTCTTGTGAAACGCCCAATTCAACCGCAATTTCATATGCGGTTTTGTATTGAAAGTGAAGCGACTTAATTTCTTCTGGGCAAGACATTATTAATTAATCATATGGTTTCTTTTTAAATCAATTTTTATATATTTTGATATCAAAACATTATTCACAATTAAATAACTTAAAATACCAAGCTAATATATATATATGCTTTTCATGATAGCGAGTATGCTTTCTTGGTGTGGATGTTTATTATGTATTTGTAAATATTATGAAGAACCTAGACACCAAGCAATCCCAGAATTAACAATATGTCTCAATACGAATTCTGAGACATATTATGAAGAACCTAGACACCAAGCAATCCCAGAATTAACAATATGTCTCAATACGAATTCTGAGACATATTATGAAGAAAATGGAACACAAGAATGTATTATTTGTTTGGAACCGTATGAAGACGAAGAAATAAGAGTTTTATATTGTTTTCACTCGTTTCATAAAAAATGTATTGATAAATGGATCCATTGTTCCCAAAAAAAAAAATGTCCAATTTGTAATATCACGCTTGATTCTTAGGGTCATCGTAATCATCATAATAATAATTTTGATTGATTGGACCATTCTTCGTAGGAAATACTTCATCTATAATATCGCTCGTGACCCTATAATTATGAAAAAACGGATTTTCTGTTTTAGTTTTATAAGTATCTATCAACACATATATATTGTCATATTCGCGTTTATATTTCCTTAAATATGATTTAATGGTAGACGTTTCATTACTTTGTGGATCTCTTATATATATATCATTGGTTACTTCTTTGAACAAAATAACATAATGGTTAGAAACGGACCTTCTTGATTCCAGAAAACATAATATACCTTCCGAAACATTTAAGTATTCTTTTAATCGTTCATATAACGCATCCATAAAAATGACTGACTCTTTTATTTTATGTTTTGGTATAGTCAATGTATCTATCATATTACCCGGAATACGTTGCCATTCATTTGTAGTATTATACGCCATATCTAACATACTTATAACATCTTGACTATGTATTCCACCATTTTTTTCAGCAATTTCTTGTAGACGTTCTGAATTTTTCAAATTTGTATATTTTAAGCCGTAAAAACATTGTGGTAAGCAATCACTATATTTTTTATTATATAAAGAGAGAACGCGATTATCCACATTAAAAGGGGCAACTACGCCTGCTAGTTTTTTTTTAGTTTGTCTCTTTTTTGCCATTATAAAAAAGAAATATTTAAATAATTAATCAAGGTGATATTCGATTAATTCTATTATAATATCCGACGTAACCTTATAGTTTGTATGCTTAATAGAATTATCTTCCATAAGTAATTCTATGGTATCATAAACTCGACGATAATGTTTTAAATAATCTTCCAATTTTAGTGTTTTATCCGTTTGAGGGTCTCTTATATATATTTTATCGTCTGTATCTATAAATAAAATAACGTAATGATCATAATTACCCATTAAAAATGATTTCAAAAAACATAATACTCCTTCTGATTTTTTTATGCGAGGTCTAATTTTCATTTCTATGGAAAGAATACGCTTATTCAAATAATTATTTACACCGGTTTTATTGATATTTTTTTTATAATCTATTTCTATGTTTGTATCGAAATCAAATTTTTCCCAATAATGTTTCGTTTTATACGCATTATCTAACATCCACACCACATCGGATTGAAAGATACCAGCATTATCATTTGCGAAAGTTTGTAATAATACAGAACTACTATAATCCGTATATCTTAAGCTAAAAAAACATTGGGGCAAACAATCATGGTCTTTTTTTATAAGTAATTTCATTAATTTATGTTCTTGAATGAAAGGAGCAATTACACCAGCAGATGGTTTGTGTTTACGACTTTTTGATTTTTTTTTTAGAATTTTCTTTTTGGTTGCCATTATAGAACATAAATATTATATTTACAATAAACGATTAATTTAAACAAATATACATATGTATATAATTATGAAACGCAAACACCATTTAATTTCAAGAAATATTGTTCAATATTATAATCACTATATATATGATTTATTACATTCAAAATATCACATTTTTATGTATTTCTAATGGTTTGATAACATATATAAAATAATAATAGAATTGGACAATATAAAATTAACCAATAAAGCCAAATATAAATTTAAATGTATCAATATAAGCGTTACAATAATGACGCATACGGATAAAAATGAACCTAAAATGCGTGACTCAAAAAATGTCTTGCGTAAGAAGGTCCTTTATAATAAGAAACATACAAAGGAACAAACAATAAAATGGGCGCGGCCCAAATGAACGCAAATGAATTGAGTGTATGAACACTATAATTTTCTATAATATAACCACTAATCAAACCAATCAATGCTCCCAGTATTACGTTTTGTAACACTCTCATTATAATTAAAATATATTTAAAGGTTTAAAAATAAGAAATATAATGAAGTGGTTCTTATTTTTTTTACCTTACATAAAAATGCATAATGTTATGAAAATTACAAAGACTATGAGGCATAATATTCTATTAGAATGGAACTCTAACATACGGTCACAACATTATTTTCCACAATTATACGAAAATTATAATGAAACTCTATTATGTAAAGATGATAAAAATGATTATTATATGTTATTTGGAGAATATGTAAATCAAGATTTTGTGGTAAAAAAAATCGTCGAAAAACCCAACAACTATGTACGTTACGATTATGACACCATGGATTATTATTTTAAACAATATACTCCGAACAATGATTAATTATTTGATTTCTTTTTGTTTTCTTTTGAAGCAATTTTCAAACAATCGCTAAAACTTTTTCCATTTTTTTTCTCACGGGCATATACTTTCGCCACTAACATATTCCACGCACTTTTTACGCGTTTTGTTCCTTTTTTTAAACCTTTATTAAGAGTTTTTTTTAAACTTTTGTTGTTTTTTCTCGTTTTGGGCATATATATATATAATTTATTAAAAATAAATATAAGTAAAAAATAAATAACTATCATTATACATAACGATAAAAATAAATTCACTAATACATATGGGTTATATGATAACAATATATTCAATATGACTAAAAATAAGAAATATATAAATATAGATTTACATGATTTTAACGAATAATCATATAAATTTCCATTGTAATGATACAACAACAAATATCCAACTACAAACATAATGGGTATGGTTGGTATAATTGCGCTAACATATGTATTGTGTCTCTTTGTGTAATAATTCAACAAACAAAAAATGGTACCCGCAATGAAAAAAATTAGAATATATTCTATAATATGTTTGCAAAATACGTATCATATTTACCTTTGTTTTTGTATTTACAATTCAACGAAGACCCTTTATAAACCAAATTTTGTCTCTAAATTCACTACCCAAAATAGTTTAGAAAGGTTCCTTATAAGAGAACTTTCAAGTGATGTGGGAGTTATTCAAGATATTAACAATGAAATTTATTTATATTCACCCGTTACGCAAATGAGTTGTTTCGAATTAAAAAATAAATTAAAGCAGACTATTTAAAATACAATATAATGTAGACCCGCCGCCAATACATATTCAAAGCGAAGGCGGTAGTTTGTATCATTATATTTATATTATTGATTTAATTCGCTTATTGAAAACACCAGTGGATGGATGGTTTCTCAGACAGCACCGCAAGATTAATTCGTGCCGTGGGTAAAAACGATTTATGACAAACATGGATGTTGAACCACCAATTATCTGTGTCCGATAGTGAGGAATATGATGAACTACAAGACTAAATGTTAAATATGAAAATATTAATGGATATGATCGAAACGATTTATTTGAATCATACGTTTATCCCATACAATGAACTAGATACATTATTAAAAAAAAGACATATGGTTAAATGCCGAAACTTGCTTAAAATATGGGTTAGTAGATGAAATATTATGAACTATTTTTTAATACATTAATATATGGGTAGAAAATGTCCGAAAGGGATAATTTGGGTTCAACCTATATTCTTATTTGTTTTTATACTTGGTATAGTGATATATTTATGGCAAAAACAATCAAACACGATTATCGTTGAACAAAATAATCACGTTAATGCTTCGTGGTTTCAACGTTTTTTTAGACCAAATATACCTTATAGTAACGACATTTTATCCAATCCATATAGCGAACCATTAAGAGACGATAGATATTTAGTCGCTAGTCGAGATATAAGAGGGGTAGTCCCAATCAATGTTGCGACTCAAAGCGTTGATACAAATTATAGACAAGTGGGTATATTGACTAGAACAAGGGATGAAACTATATTGCCTTTGATGGGACGTCCATTAATTGTACATAGAGACAAATGGAACTTTTATTGTATGAATGATAAAAACAACGCGATTAAATTACCTATTGTTCATAATAACAAACGGTGTACTGGTCAAAACGGGTGTGATAATTTATACGATGGTGACATTGTTTATGTCGAAGGATATAAAGAAACATTTCGTGTCACTATGTATGACAATAATGTGATACAATATATTCCTTATTAAATATTTAATATATAATGGTAAGTAAAACAAAAAAAAAGAAACCAACTTTACATAAAAAATCAAGAAAAAATGTAAATGCAGGTAAAATTAAATATATGAACTCTCAACGACCAAACATATAAAAGTAAACGGGAACGATTGTAGTGCTCAGGTGTTTCATTTATTGAGATTTACAGATCGCGAAACGTCTGAATATTTACAAAGAAAAATAGAAAGCCGCGAATCTTACGGATTAATGTATGGAATAGATTATAGAGAAATTATAAATATATGGAATAGTGCTTATGAAAAAAATAATCCTACAAAAAAGGGCGTTTAAATGGGTAGAAATAAAATCACCGAACCAATTTGTCATGCTTGAAAAATATATAAAACGTAATACCGGTACGATGTTTTCAATTAGTTATGGTATTAACCCATTTTATAATAGTGAAATAAGTGCTGGTAGTGAAAATACAACTATAGTATACCAATCGGTCACGTAATGACTATATTTAGGAAACAGAATAAAAGAAAAAAATATAGCAAAAGAAAGAATAATAGTGAGTTTTTTGTTCGCGACCCTCAAAAACGACAAAGCGATTTTTTGATTGAATTAGGAGAATATATGGACACAATAAATAATGACGATGAGTACAATTGGAAATATTTACCATACTTTTATTTTATTATAAATACGTATACGGATAGCGAACCATTAGAACCTTTTCAAATTACTAAAAAAATAATTGACGAACATTTTATTAATATTAGAACACCAGTTGAATTGTCTATCGTAAAATCTTCATATCACGAAAATTCTTATGAATTGTCCGCACATAATATATAAAATTGAAAATTATTATTTATAATAATGATATACAAATGAAGATTATTTCTATCGAAGGTAACATTGGCTCAGGTAAATCCACTTTTTTGGATTTTCTAAAGAAATCTTTACAAAATCCACGTATTTGCTTCTTAGACGAACCAATCCAAGAATGGAATAGCGTAGTCGACGAACACGGTGTCACTATTTTAGAAAAGTTCTATGAATCTAAATCTTACGCGTTTTCGTTTCAAATGATGGCTTACATTAGTCGGTTGTCTATGTTAACAAAAGCAATAAAAAGCAAAAAATATGATATTATTATTACAGAACGCGGTCTAGGTACAGACAAGAATGTATTTTGTCAAATGTTATATGATAGTAAGTCTATTTGTAAAATAGAATATACAATCTATAATAAATGGTTTGATGAATTTAAAATCAAAGAACACATACATTATGTATATTTAAAAACCACACCAGACGTTTCACATAAAAGAATTATGATTCGTAATCGCAAAGGGGAAAGCAATATGGCAATGAGTTATGTGAATAAATGCCACGACTACCACGAAAAATGGCTATCCAAAGTAGAATGTTTGGTGTTAGACGCCAATCCAGAAAACGATCCAAAAGAATTACAATTAAAATTAAAGGAGTTTGTAACTTTGATTTAATATCACTATAAAAATAAATATACTATATATATTTTTTGACACAATATCTAAAATATTATACATCTGATTTTTTATTGAAAAAGGAAACATGAAGGCAAACCCATATAAAAACCAAACCAAAAACATAAAATAGAAAACAATATAATTCATCCAATTCTCTTTTGTATATTTTACATACAGCAAATAAAATGTAAGGAAAAGAAAAAAAGAACCACCAAATAGCGTGAGCATTTTATTGATTTGTTTTGTTTCTCCCAAATAACCGATTAACAACATAAAAAAATTAGACAAACATATATAAAATAAATACACATAATCTCGGTCATTGATTTCTTTTTTTCGTATACCATCATCTGAGTTCATATATTCGAAAAAATACACCGTAGTCAACAGCATCACGGGTGTTGTTAATACCCAGTCAAAATATCTTACATAAGTAATGTCTTCATTTATACTTTGTAAAGTAATTATCAGCCAAATATAAAAAATGAATTCAATAATTTGGACAATTAATTCTAATATCAATATTTCCCGCAAAATAATGTCTTTGAAATTCAATGGAATAAATAAACCGTATACAGAAATAATCGCGGTGATGATTTGAACAAACATTGAAATATAAGCGGTCATTAATATGTTATCCATTATATAGTTTGTAAATATTTTTTAGTATTATGTTGGTTGTTGGAATATATACGAGAATTTTCTTTTCTTTGATTTAATAATTCTAATTCAGCTTCTTTCATTTGCGGTGTTTTTTTTTCTTGTAACCAATCGCCTATCAATGAATGATGTTGTTCTTGTGTAATGTTTCGAGTTGTAAACACACACGAAGGTTCATTATTATACCAATTACAATAACTATATGCCAATTTTTCAGGCAAAACATTTTTCAAATCGCTACTGGCATAAGGTATATTTACATTAAATGTGTCGTTTTCATATTTCGTATCTTTTTTATAATAAGAAGAATTATAATCGTCTTCAAAATCATTATTGTTGTATCGTTCGTAGGGAGAGCCAAATGATTTATTATAAACAAATTCACGTTGAGGGTTTATCACCGTTTCTATACATGTTTCTTCGTCTTTTTCACACCTTTTCACCGGAAGAGATACAACCATCGGCTTCACATTTTTTATTTGTGTAGTGCTATCATTCTCGGAAAAATTTTTATAATTTTTTATGAGCGGAAAATCGTATCTATAAACATTATTGTGGTATTTAATTGGTAAAACCAACAGAGGTTGATTATCTAATGAATTATAATAAAATTCAATCTGGCAACCAACCAAATGACCAGCATTATATAAAACAACACTTTGTATTTCATTCATATCAAAGGATTTTGTCAATGGAATATATAAAGATGAAACTTTATCCCTAGAAAAGACAAACTCACTTAAAAGATCTTTACTTATATTGGTGGTTGGGAATGTTCTTGTTGTTTTGTTCCAATGAGAATATATGGAATTACTTTTTACAGCGGTTTTTGTATCAAAATGTATAAATTCAGTACGATTGCCCAATCCACCTTGTTCTAATGATGGTTCATTATTGGTCGAAACGGGTAAAACATTTTTATTATTTATCCATAATTGTAATTCTCTTAAAATAATATGATGTTTTTTATTCATATTATGAATGACAATTATATTAAAAGATAAATCATTCGTTTCTTGCGAAAAGGTTTCATTGTGATTATTCCATAATTGTAATATAATGACCACCAAAAGTATAACTACTAATATCATATATATATGTGGGAATTATAATATAAAGAATTGTCTTATATCTTTGTAATAATGTTTCAAGTCAAGTGGTTTAATAAAAGGAAGGGTTTCGGATTTGTTCTAGATGAAACTGGAACAGAATACTTTTGTCATCATAGCGACATTTGTAACGATGGTTATAAATATTTACGAGCAGGTGAATATGTAAGTGGTGAAGTGATCAATATGGACGGAAATAAAAAGAAGTTATCCAAGATTTGTCCGCCTGTTCCATGGGGTGTGTTAATGTGTCAACTAGATACACAAAATATGAGTAATTCATCTATGAAAACGTCTTAACTTAAAATCAAAAAAAGAGTAATAAATCCTTGTAAAGAGACAATTATTTTGGACATGTTCGTGATCGGATAAATGTCTCCATAACCCAATAAACAAGACGTAATCACTGAAAAATACAAACTATCTAAATAATGTTGCCACCATGATGGATTATATATTTTTTCTTTTTCTTCTAAAACATTTTCTTTTACTTCTTTTTTAACTTCATCTTTTTCTTTTTCTTTTTCTTTTTTATCTAAATATGGCGCATAAAAAGGTTCGATGATGTCTGTTTCTTCGCTCACCAATACATCTTGGATTTTATCTTGTATTTTATTAAATCCATGGAAGTTTCTTGGACGAATGAACGAATATACCAAAGAAAAAAATATAGTAGACACTATCAAATATATAAACTTATTTTTCATTATACATATTATAAATTTTTAATTTTTAAAAATTTATAATCCCGATATTGTTTTTGCTTCTGTAATATTTTGTCTCTATTTGCTAAATAATATAATTTTTGTTTATTTTTATGAAATTCCAATAATTCTTTACAATATTGTTTGTGGTATTCTACAATAGTCGAATCTTCATCCATTCATTTTTTTTTTTCATAAATTATTTTTCAATTTACAAATAATAAATTGAAATAACAAATTACATATGTTTATTTAGGTTCTCGTGTTTTATAAACATTCATTCACCCAAATAATTATCATTTAAACATTCACCTAAATAAAAATAATTATCATTTTTTACTACCGCCTTTTTTTATATTTCGTCTTGTTTTTATGTTTCGTCTTGTTTTTTTATTTTGTTTATTCAAAAACAATTTACGCAGAGTTTTTATAATATTCATATAGTATACATAAATATTATAGTTCTATAGTTGGAACACTTATTTTTTTATAAGTATGATGTAATTCGGGGTGTATACATACTAAATACATTTCTGAAACAGAGACATTGTAATTCTTCTCCAACATATATTTATACATATTCAATTGAAGACTATAATGCCAAAAATTTGTATCTGGAATATGAGTAAAACTTGGGTCAATTGAAAATTTATTGAAATTATTATATTTATCAATGGACTTACAACGTTTCCAGTCATAAATACTAAGCGTACCATCTTGATTTAGTGCCACCATATCAATCGAACCGGCCATCTTTATGTTTTCATCGTATATCATCCATTCAGTACGATAAGGTACAAGATAGTCGTGGTCTTTTATAAAATCTAAAAAGTAAGTGTATTCAATGGTGTCTTGATGTGAGTTGATACATTTGTTATTGTAATAATCTTCGCACATTTTATGCATATGGGTTCCTTGTTTGGCTGCGTTTGAACCGTTGACTTTCCATTCGTCTTTGATTTCTTGTTTTGTTTTGTTGTAATATTTATTTAGTTCCCATTTGGGTGATGCCAGCATCGTATCGATGATCTTATCCGCGTCAAACTTTTCGAACTTGTTTTTCACCCACGTAGTAACCGATGTATAATTCTTATTTCCATTTACATTATACACGTGTCCGTATTCTTTGAATTGAATACTTTTGTCTCGTTGATGCATATATTTGACTGACAACATTTATATATATACATATTTGTGGCTTTTAAATCAATTTTTTTTTAATTTTCTTCTTTTTGTTTTATTGTTCCTTTTTGTTTTATTGTTCTTTTTTGTATTTTTACCAGCTTCGGTTCCCTTGAGAAAACTAATTATTTTACGCGTTGTATTGTTTGGTATTGGTAATTTATTTAATGGATTCTTAGAAGTTAATTTTAATGCTCGTAATGCACGAAAGTCTTTTATGTCGTATAAATCGTGGTCACAATCTGGATGGTCTTTGATGTAGTCTATGAATTTTTGTAATTCTTCTTTGATTTTGGTAAAAGGATTATGAGACAAATATAAACGTTGAAATGAATGTCCTGAAATATTTGGACATGTAGTCAATTTATTATTACATGCTTCTAAAACACCTAATTCGTCAGGAAGGTCTGGTAAACTAGTCAATTTATTATTATTTACTTCTAAAACACCTAATTCGTCAGGAAGGTCTGGTAAACTAGT
>Ga0222655_1000739_pt1 | contig 13143 bp, 10 predicted proteins | sample AntAcemetagen423_FD_179857 | JGI IMG/M metagenome (GOLD analysis project Ga0222655, IMG submission 179857) | Saline water microbial communities from Ace Lake, Antarctica - #423 | ecosystem: Environmental > Aquatic > Non-marine Saline and Alkaline > Saline | place: Antarctica: Ace Lake... | reverse complement strand
GGGAGAGCCTGATGTGGAAGCGTGTGAACATTATTTTTGGGAAGGAAGCAACGATAATGAGTGAAACGCCGGGGGGCTGCGAGCCGGAAGCAGACGAAAATTTCACCGAGGAAAAAGTGGCAAGAGTTTTGGCGCTCCTTGCGGAGTTGAGCGACTTGGCTCTGAGGGCATACGACAGGTGCAATTACGCGGGGATGAATTTGCAGATGATGGATGAGCATGAAAAGTTCTGCACACTCCAAGATGCAATCAAACTGATAAAAGAAAGGACTAATAATGAGTTCACAACTTAGAGCAACAACTGAGTATTTTAAAGCTTGCGATCTGTCCTGGTTGTTTTGAAACTGGTTGCCTAATGATTGACGCAACGAAAGAGCTGAAAGAATTTTACAACTATGTCTGGGGCGAAGAGTCGCCTACGAACAAACCCACGTTTGTTTACCTACCTATTGAGCACGAATCCAAATGGACTCCCTACATGTTTGAATGGCCTCGGCAACGAGAAGGGGTCATCCGACACACGCTGAAATGGTCGGCAATAAAAGCTAACGTGTTCTATTCACCTGCTTTGTTCAAAGCAGCTAACCCCGCCAAAGAGAATGTACTGGGCAGTTGGATGCTGTGGGTGGACTTCGATGGGAACGCGCCTAAAGAGTGGGCGCAGGAAGCAGAGGAGGGGAAGATATTTATCCCTCCCCCCACTCTGATTATCCAATCCTCCATTGAAGGGCACGAGCACTGCTACTGGAAGCTTGACCACTTCCTGTTAGACATTGAAGAGCTAGAAGATAAAAACAGGGCACTCGCCTATGTGATGCACGCGGATACGTCTGGCTGGGACGCGGATCAAATACTTCGACCAATCCGTACCACTAATCACAAGCGCAACATGCCGGTGATAGTGAAGGAGTGGGAACGTGAAGAGCCATTATAGTCTTGAGGACTTTGCTCATGTACCGTCAGCGCGAAAGATTGTCAGCACTGATTTAGTTTTTGGGGAGCTACCTTCGCTTGAGGATGTACGTACTTTAGCTAAATGGACTTCTGAAATGGCAGACAAGTTCAATAGGGATGCCTCATACTTTGCAGGGCCTCCTAAAAGGGATCGTTCGGCTGCTATGTCGGAGTTGGCTCACCTTGGGGCAGAGCTCGGCTGGGGGGACGAACAGATAGCTCGGATTCTTTATGATGCTGATGATAGGTGGGGGAAGTACAAAACCCGCCGTGACCGGGACCGTAGGCTCACTGACTTCGTGAATCGCGCCCGACAGAAGCATGGCTACAATTCGCTGGACAACGTGGACCTTAGCAAGTTGATTAGTTCCGCTAACCAGAGTGCCCCTGTCATGGGTGAGTCGAAGCTGGTGTGGGGGTACCAAGATTTTGTGGATGCTGAGTTCAAGATTGAGTGGGTCCTGGATGGACTACTGGCTCAGGGGGGCTTTGGGCTTATTACTGGGTATCCGGGGACAGGTAAGACACAGTTGTCTATTGCTCTTGCGGCACATATGGCTTTGGGGGAAAAGAAGTTTCTGACTTGGGACAACATTGCGGGGAAGAAGAAGGTCTTATTCTTGTCGTTGGAAATGTCAGCTGCACCTCTAAACCATTTTATGGGCACTATTGGTAAGGCTTACCCGGACAAGAATACTTTGAACCGTAACTTCCTGGTCGCCCCGTTCGGAACACCTATCAACCTTGATACACCCGAAGGTCAAGTGTTCTTTGACCAGATAATGAATGATTGTATGCCAGACATTCTCGTCATCGACTCGTTACAGAAGGTGAGCTCTAGAGAACTGACGGATGAGCAAGGGGTCAAGAACCTTATCCACTACCTTTCCACCGTGAGAGCCAAGTATTCGTGCGCCATGATCATGATTCACCACAACCGTAAGAAAGCTAATGACGGACAAAAGAAGGGTGTTGAACTGTCAGATGTGTATGGCAGCACGTATATCACGACAGATGTGGACTTTGTATTATCGCTGAAGACGATTGAGGGCAACCTGCTACAGGTGGACATCCTCAAGAATAGGCTCGGGCCAACGCCTGATGCTTTCCAGATTACTCGTAACCCCGAGAACCTAAGCTTTTCCACCGATATGGGGAATATCTTTAACCAGTTTGATAAGGACAGCAATTTTGAACTTTGATGATATTGATGCGGAGAGTCGTCAGGTGCTGAAGAAACTGTACGACCACCCCGAAGCGGAGATTTCTGTAGACACTGAGGCTACGGGGCTGAGGGTAGCCAGCGGGGAGCACACTTGTATAGGGGTCAGTATTGCGACCCTGATTGATGGGGAACCTCTCAGCCATTATTTTCCCCTCTTCCATTCTGTCGGGGAGAACATAATCCCCGAAACCAGGGGGATGCTTAAATACGTGTTGGAGCGAGATAAAATAACGCTCATCTTTTGTAACGCCCAGTTCGACATTTTATCCTTAGAAACCGTGGGTATAAGGGTCGAACACACGAACTTTATAGACGTACCCACTGTGGCCCACTTAATTAACGAGAACAAACCGTACAACAAAGGGCTTGATTCTCTCGCAGCTTTCTACCTCAAAAATGAGGGCAAGATAAAAGACGCTTTTATTGAGAAAGAAAAGAAGACGGGCTGGCAGAACACTACCTGGCAGATGATGTGGGACTACGCAATACGTGACGCAGAGCTCCCCTGGCGACTCTGGGACCTGCTTCAGCAGATACCCCAGTGGAAAGCCCTACCAGCCGATCTGTGGCCTCACAAGCAGGACCTGGTACGTGTCCTACTGTCTATGAAGCGCCACGGAGTACGCATTGACCAGGACCTTGCTCGGGAATACGTGAGACTCGGGGACGAGCACATGGCTCGAATAGAAAAAAGCATGGGAATCAACCCGGCAAGCCCGAAACAGATGAAAAAACTGCTTATTGACGACCTCGGGTTACCTGTCGTGAAGAAGAGCGCAAAGACGGGAGCACCCAGTTTCGATAAACAGGCCATGTTAGCGTATGATTCGATGCTGGAAAAGCTCGATAACCCCGTTGCGAAGCAAATAAAGGAGTTCCGAGGCTGGCAGAAGGCTGTCAGCGCCGCGTACAGGCCCTATCTTGAGCTACTTGATATAGATGGTCGGTTGAGGTGTAGTTATCGACTACACGGTACTGCTACGGGTCGCCTTTCTTGCGCTGAGCCAAACTTGCAGCAAATTCCTAAGTCTTCCGATAAACCGTGGAATGGGAAGGTCAAAGACTGTTTTATTGCAGAAGAAGGCTATGTCCTCCTCAACGCTGATTTTAGCCAGTTAGAATTGCGTCTCGCTACCGCGTATGCGGGGGAGAAAGAATTGGAGACAATCTTCAATGAGGGGCGAGACATTTTCACGGAGATGTCGAAGCAACTGGGTATGTCCAGGCACGACACAAAGACGCTCGTATATTCGATGCAGTACGGTGCTGGGGAGCAACGCCTGAAAGATGCGTTCAATGTCAGCAGTGAAGAGGCGAAACGTATCCGACAAAACTATTTCGCCAGTTACCCTAACTTCCGCCAGTTCAATGAACGATGCACAGCTAAAGTTATGCAGGATGGGCGTATCAAAATTTGGACTGGTCGGGAACGTCATTTCGAGAACCGGAATGATGCCTACAAAGCAATGAATAGCGTGATTCAGGGAGGAGCCGCAGATATTGTGGAGCGCATCATGGTCAGATGTTTCAGGGACTTGGATGCTCCTGACTGTCGGATGTTGCTTCAAGTACACGATTCGATTACATTCGAGGTTAAGGAATCCGCAGTACCCCAATACATTGAGAAGATACGGACAACAATGGAGGATGTAAACGCTGTCACAGGCGACATTACTTTTGATGTTCGGTTCGCAGTTGAGGTAGATCGCTGGGTTCCAGAAAAGGACGATACAAAATGAATAATGAAGAGTACACGCCAGACACCGAGTGGGTGCGTATTATGGTGGGTTATTCGATGACCACTGCCATTGACCGCACATTGCCTATTGAAGATGCTAGGCAGGAAGGCTACGCCTGGTTTGACCGTTGGATTAAAACTGTCAAGCAGGAAGCCTACGATGAAGGAGTAATGGTCTTCTACTAATGATAATTATTTATGAATGTCCCAAATGCGACTATTTGGACAGTGAAGAAGACATGGCAGCTAATCACTGCCTTGATGCGGAGTCTCACACATGGTCATAACAGTAGACCCAGGAGACACCACAGGGATCGCCTACTGGACAGACAAAGGCGAACTCATTGAGAAAGAAGCACTCGACTTCGATGCGCTCCTAGAAAAGCTAGAACTCCTAGAAGGTGTCTCCGTCATCGTGTACGAAGATTATCGTCTCCGACAGGGGAAACAACTCGTACAGACAGGTAGCCGGTTCCCCGCTGTCCAAGTCATTGGAGCTCTCAAAGCTTATGCGAAAAGACATAAAGCTAAAATGGTCAGGCAAGACGCTTCAGTACTCACCGTTGCAGCTTTGCACAGCGGGGTCAAACGTCCCAGCGATCATAGCAAGAGCCACTCTATAGATGCCTATAATCATGGCTACTACTACTTTGAAACGAAAGGCTTACTACAGCCAAAACCTCTGTGATAGCATTTTATTGCACCCTCGGTTACCGTCCTAGCCGGGGGTGCTTCATTTCATGGAGTAGAGATGGTTTTCCACACGTTTCAGAGCATCTTTGAGGCTTGCGCCCCCGTTAGTTTTCACTTCTTGCTCTACACGCTTTATACGGTCTTCTATTGTGTCCAGCCGGGCGGGTAATTCGTTGATGATGTCAATAATGTGTACTGCCCGAGAGATTGCGGGCCATGCTTTGACTAGGAGAGCAATAATGGCGATAAGGATAAAAACGGTCCAGATAAGTGGCCCGTAGTCGTAGAAAAATGTTGCTGCTTGCTGAGGGGTCATCTTTTAGTCTCCTGGTAGTTGAACGGCGATACCGTACTGGCCTTTTCCGCCCCAAAGTGGTCTGCGAGTGGTTCCTTTGCTTCTGGAAGAATCCCAAATCATCCCGTTGCCCGCATAAATAGCAATATGGCTATCGTCGCCCCACACGACAAGATCGCCTGGTTTCAAGTTTTCCACAGCTGTTCTCACGCCGGGTATTTCTTTCCTGATACCACTAACCAGGTGCGTGTCGAGGCTGTACCCTAGTTTGTTGTACACCGACAGTACGAGTCCCGAGCAGTCAATTCCTTTAGCGGTTCTACCCCCAAGCTGGTAGTCAGCTCCGGCGTAGGTAGAAGCCTCATTGAGGATTTGTTGTCTGTCCCCGGAGGTGAGGGAGTTGTTGCCCTCCGTAGCAGTTTTGATGCCATTAGTGGCAGAATTATCTTCAACCTGCTGAGCTTCCTGAGCTTGCAAGTTCATAGCATTAACGTTGGCCTCTGCCTGACTGAAACGGTCACGCTCCTGCTGTATCTGGACGTTCTGGCCCTCAATCCAACTAGCGGGCTGTGGTGCCTGAGCGCCAATACTGTCAGGGCTGGGAAGAGAAGGTTCTTCGCGCTCAATAAGGGGCTGAAAGACACCACTCATAGTGTCGGGAGCTTTATTCTGTGCGCGTTGTAATTCTTTGTCAGCAAAGTTTTTAGCTACCCTCGCAGGGTTAGCGTTGTTGTTCAACATGCTCATTGTTTACCCCCCCTAAAAACCTAAAAACCCTAGAAAACCAGTGCTCTTCTTTTGTTCGGCTGCAATCCTGTTACGCTCTTCAATTTCCGCGTAGTTGATGTAGTTAGGTCTACTATAGTTCTTTACACTCAATCCTGTCAGCCAGTTGAAAGCACCCATTTTTTGGTCGAAAGAAGTTTTGTTGCCTCGCTCTACCTGGTCTTGCAACTCCCCCAACCCGGTCACACTGCGACCACTGATACTAGAAATGTAGTTCACTCCTGGAATTGAAGAATCGAGGTAGTCGCTAATGTCTCCGATGGGGGACTGTGTGCTCAGTCGGGACCCTGCAAGAAGTTCTAGCGGGATACGCAATAAAGGGTTGCTGAGCTCTAGAGCTGCTTGGAGAGGCCCTGCGCTGAAAGTGTTGTAAATGTCGAGGTTAGCGAACCCTGGGCTGAGTCCGATATACCTGTTTCCCCACTTGGCTTGAGGCCCTGTAGCCTCTTCCTCGAAGAAGCTGGGGAATTCTTGATCGGTGGGGAATGGGCTGTACATGGAGTACGGATCAGTACCCATCGCTATTGCCAAGTTATAGCTGGCTTTAGGTATGAGGGTTATGGTTCTGGCGGGGTTGAGAATTGATGCTTCTGCGAGTGCTACGGAAGCCAGTTTTATCCAGGTGTAGAAGGGGAATAAACGACGACCAAACACTTTCTCCCAGGCGGACAACTGGTTAGGTGTGGGGTGGGTTTTGAGGGCGCTTTCCAAAGCTAACGCTCGGGCTTCTGCCATAGTTTTAGGCACTACGGTTTCTGTGAGGCTCCGTACCCAAGGCTTTTTAGAGGTTGCGTCTCCTAGTTGTTTGAGAGCTTGAACGTAGTGGGCATAAATGTTTCTGTGGTGAATGTACCACGACACATCTAGGGCTGCCTTCTCTATAAAGCCCCCGCGCTTACCGGCCCCCAAAGTAGCTGCTGTGAAGAAGTTGTCTACTACCTTAGAGTACCTAGTTTTTAGGATGTCTTGGCCTAACAAGTCCTCAGCTTTTCGGCCCTCAATAGCCAGGATGCCGTAAAAATCGTCATTTAGCTGCTGAGAGGTCATGGTGCCCAGCTTGGTACGGAGCATAATTTCAGTATCTCGGGGAATGGTCTCTGTAGCCGATCCCTGTGCTTTTAGCATGTCTACGTCTTTATAGTGGTTTCTACCTTTTAATTGACGGCCTGCGACAGTATCAGCGAAGACAAACCCATCTGGCCCGAGAGCAAAGTAACGCAGGGACAGCGACCCAATTTGGTTCCTGACGTGGTGGCCCGGGCGAAGGATGGTAACTGTCGTCTTCCAACGGTTGAGAATAACGTCAAAATAAGTTCGCACAGCCTTCCCGAACCCGGTTTGCAAGAACTCGTCCGGGCGCATTGCTTCGTCCATTTTTTGAAAAATAGAAGCTACGTTCTTGTCTACGTACAAGTCGTTAGGGATAATCGCCCCAAAGTAAGAGCCTTTACCTCCCGTAAGTCGGACAAATCCTTTAGTTGCGGCTTCTCCCGCGTTTCTTACAGATAGCTTTTTGATACGCATTTGGTTAATAAAGTTGTCTATAAAAGACGTTTCTGTCGCCATTTGGAATATCGCTCCGTGAGACTGGCGGAGGAAATCTATTGGGTCTGCTATGTCCCAATCAATCCACTGGTTTAGTCCCGCAGAAAGAGGATCAAGCCCTGTGTCGGAATGAACTTGCCGAGCCAAACCTTCATCAATAAACTGCCCTGATTCGGGTATCCTAGCTTTGTTGTCCCCGAGCCTCCCTAGGACAGCGAATTTAGCGAGGTATTTGTTGATAACACTCAGAGGGAGTCCTGCTCGCCCGAACCCTGTGTTTAGGGCGTTCCTTACCAGGTCACTTGAGACGTTGTAGACCTTGCCCAATTCTTCTCTAAGCTCATTGATAGCTCTTGCCATAGCGGGGTTGCTCTGTACGAACTCGTCAGGTATTGCTTTCCCGCTACGCAGAGACTTCTGAATTTCTCGCATAGCAGTAGCAAGCATAGGGTTGGTTCCATCAGCCAGAGTGGGGTGCCGTAGCCTAAGCTCGTCAAGCTTTTTAAGCTTGCCCATGTAATTAGCTGTAACGACTCCGATAGATTGAAACTGTATCCACGCCGACAGATGGTTCTTTACGTCCATGCCCCACTTAGCATTGAGCGCACCAGCTATTTTCATAGCCCCCAACATTACAGGGCCGTAGCCATCGTATGCGATGCTGGGGTTACTTATATCTACCTCTTTGACAACATCTGCTGTTTCCCGAGTGGCCTCATCGTAAAGTTCTGGGCGTGCCTGTACCTCGTCAGCCGCCTCAATACCCTCATCGTAAATCTTCTTGTAGTCGTCTGCGTTAGCAGCAGCCGCTTTCTGTCGAGCATCAAAAAGAGCGTTATCCCCTATTTTGATGGCTTCCTCAAAGTCGCTCGTAGCTTTAGCCATGTTACGGATAGTTTGAGGAATGACGCTTCTCAAAGCTCCGGCAGTGTACATAACAGCCAAGCTGGTGGCTTTGAGAGCCTCACCATAGTCAATAGCGACAGAACCCAAATTGTTCACAGCCATGATCGCAGCTCTAGCGTTTTTCTCGTCTTTGAACATGCGAACAAACTGGGCAGCTATTTGAGGGGAAATGCTCTGGAACTCGGTAATTCCCCTGGTCGCGTACTGTGCTTTACGGGCTTCTGAGATGTTTTCCAGGGCGTTGCGAGAAGCTATAATTGCCTCTGCGAGGTTGTCGGCAAGGACTTTGTTATTCCAAGTACCAAAGTGACCTATGATTTGCCCATCAACATCTTCCTTGACTGTCGTAGTAAACCCGTTAGCGTCGTCAGGACGGCCCCTCTTTATGGGGTAGAACCCAAAATCAGCGTTCGTACTCGCACCAGACAGCCAGTTGGCTCCTTTGGGCAGGTCCTTGCCATACCGAGTTTTCCCCGACACAAGAATCTTAACAATCTCTTCTTTAGTGGCACCACTCATCGAGGCCATTACGCCGTCCATAAGGTGTGTGCGAGAAACCCCTGTTCCTGCATGGAACAAAGCAAGCTGTAGCCACCGCGCAGAATCGGAGGCCCTAATAACAGGAATTCCATTTCTTTCAATCTTAGTGAGCGCGTTAAAGCCCATTCTCAGAGACTCAATAACGTCACTATAACGGAGAGGTGTAACAACTCGCCCGGCACTCTTAGTAGTGACATCCAAAACAATGGGCATCCCCAGAGACGATAAGAAATCTTCCGCAGTTTTCAAAGCAGCCATTGTAGAATTCTGGATGTTTTGAGTTAGATCGTAGCCTTTGAAAGCGTTGTATGCGACATCCCCAGCGCCCCCCTGGTAATAGGCAGGCAACGTCTCATATTCGTAGACGTTGCGAACACCTTTGGGGCCACCGACTCGGCTAGATTTGATATTGCCTGCGTTAGTTCGGATAGGCACCCCGCCAAACAAGAACCGGAACTCTTTAGACAATTCCGTATAAAAATCGTTTTGAGCAAACGTGTTGTACGAGTTAGAAATACGGGCAATTCCCTCATCCGTAATGTAAATCTCGCCGTTCTTCCTAATCTCAGGCTTGTACCCAAGAGCTTTCAACTCGTCTACGTCAAAATTCTTCCTCATCATAGAAACCAAAGCGCGGGAAATAGCTTTAGCCGAATCCTGAATAAGGTTAGGGTCATTGAACCCCAAATCTTTGAAACGTGTCGTGAGCTCCGCCAAGAACGCAGAATCCTCAGAAAGGTTAGCAACAGCGGCAGCTACGGGGATAGGTGGGTTGCCTTCCAAGATACTGTTTACGCGAGCTGTCAGGTCGTCTAAAGCTGTTCTGTATTTGGTCAGAGAGACATTGAAAGCTTTGAGCAGGTTTCTCTCCGCGCTAGACCCCGTAATTTTGCCCATACCCTCCACGAGGCCCTTATTCTTCAGTACGTGCTGGGAGTTGTCGAGGAATTTAGCCATCCCTTCAGGGTCCATAGCCCGCATACTCGCCATAAGAGGCTTAGTAAATATCTGTTCCGCATTGACCAACTCAGTACCCGCAAGTCGAGCAATACGGGCCACAGTGTTCAAAGCGCCCTCCGCGAGGTCCGTAGGAGTTGTGGTCCTTTGAGACCTGCCCAATAGGTCTACCAAAGGATCAGCGTCAAATCCTTGAGAGAACTTGATGTGGAGAGGCTTGAGGACAGTATCTGTCACAGCTTGGAAGAATGGGTCATAAACTTCGTCAGAAGCGTTCTTGCCAGCCTCTTTAAGAACTTCACGTACCCCTTGGAGAGTGCCTCCGGGGATTGTTACTCCGGCAACTTCGTCAGCAACCTTGACGAGGGCAGCTTCCGCCGCAGGCAGTTTATTGAGTTGCTTAACCCAGTCTTCGTAGCCAAGTTTAGCTCCGACAGTAGGCAAATCGGTGGGGAGCTTCCCGATGCTCCATTCTTTGAGAAGCTGGTCCATTTGGTTACGCCGACTACGGGGGCTCTTAAATACTTTTGCCTCGTTGATAGTAGTACGCATACTGCTGGACACAACATCTTCGGGGAGCAGACCCCTCTTGATACCGTCTTTCACCCTGTCAGAAAACTTCATTTCTGCTTGAGCAGGGTTTGTTATGTTTTCTGCCAAGTCCTCGAAACTGCCAGGCTTGTTGGTAGGAGCTTTCTCGTTCCCGACAGTATCCTCAATGACCTCTTTAGCTGTCTTGGATTTGGGAATAACTTTTTTGGCTACCTCAGTGAATTTACGAACCCCTCGAAGGGTTAGGTTGATGCCTTTGACAACTTGGGCTGCTGGGAGCCAAGTTAGAGGGTCAAGGAGTACGTCTCCGGCGAAACCTACAACACCTTTAGTTACAGGGTCTACGTTGTCTTTGACATCGACATAGCCGGTGCGCCCCTTGTTGAACACGTCACTGCTTTTCTCAATAAGGTCTGAAGTGTAGTTTTTGTTGTCTCGACTCTTGGAGAAGAACCCGGTAAAAGGGGAGGCGGCTAAAGCGCCTAAACCTTGGAACGCTTCGCCTTCAGAAAATCGTGCAGGCAGGTCTAGTGCTTTGTCTGCAATGTTAGTTATTGCGTACAGGGGGCGACTCACGAAGTCGATGACACTACCCAGGGCACTCATGTCAGGCTCGGGGGGTGCTACTGGCTCAAACTCGCCAATAGGCCCCTGTGGGAGGTTAGTTTGAGCTAAAAGGTCTTGTTTATATTTCTCAGCAGCCGCAGATACGAGAGAATTTTCCGGCACAGCTACTCCTAACTAGATGCGACCTGTCGCTATTAGTTGGTCTACTGATTGGTTAGCCTTTTCTTGGTCCCCGCCGTTGCTATCGAAGAATCTCCACCACGCATCGGTGCGAGCATTTTGCCTGTCAATACTAATGTTAGCCCCAGCTTCTCCTACACGGAAGTCAAACTCTGCTTGAGCTAGTCTTTGCTCTTCCGACAATCCCTGCGGCTCGCCGATACGAGAAGCCTGTTCCAGACTCTGAGCCAAACCAGGAGCCTGCATAGCCCTCTGATAAGCCTCCTGCTGAGCCCTCATATCCAAACCAATCAACTGACGACGCAACTCATCCGTCACACCCGTCTGATACTGGGCACCCTCCTGCTGAGCAACCTGAGCCATTTGAGAAGCAAAACCACCCGCAGAAGCGCCAAAACGCTCATTAGCTGCCTGACCTGAACCGCGCCCAACCTCCAAGTTAGCGATAGCCTCAGCCTGCGACAAAGCAGCCGGGTTCAACACATTAGGGGCTGCTGCCCCAATACCAAGACGAGCCATCTGATCGGTGGCTTGTTGCTGGCTGGAAGCGTAAGCGGCTTGAGTGTTAGCTGATGCTGTGTCGTAAGCGGAACCAATACCTTGGGAAGCACCACTGTAAATGTCGCTTACCCGCTGTACGTTTTCTCCGGCCCGAGAAGCAATCTGGTCGTACATTGCTTGCATCCTGGCGTTAGTCGCGTTGGCTTCGTCGGTCCAACGGTCTTGGATACCGCTGTAGTCAGGGGCGAACTGGTTTTGGTAGGCGATAGCTTCAGCCATCCAGTCAGTCGGGAGAGCTTCTTCTTCAACTACTTCTTCGGGAGCGATATACGGAGAGCGTTCGTTTATAGGAGAGCCAGAGCCTCTCATGGGGCGTTCTCCTGTAGAGTATGCCCGAGAGCCTAAGCCTTGGTTGTAATCAACTTGTTTTTGGCTTGTAAGAGCCCTGGTTATCGCCTCGACCATATTTAATGTTTGTTTCCCGCGCCACCGTTCTAGGCCCCTAAAATTATCTATTAGCCCATCAATACCATAAAGTTCTTCTTGGGGCTGACCTACGGGGGAATTGGAGACACTACCGGGGTTAGCAACCTCCTGAGCCCTTCCAAGAGCACTATTAGCATATTCCCTCTGTACCCACCCCATAAAACCGGAAGGGTCGGAAGCGTCATTTACAGGAGGAGGAGGGGGAGGGGGAGGAGCATCGTCTACAGGCTGGAAAGGATTTACCCCACCCCCAATACCAATACCGCTACGAGTCTGATTGAAATTTACTCCGAGGTTGGTCATAGTTACCCACCTGCCATAGCACGTTGTATAGCAACCATCTGATTAGACATAGCCCTTTGCTGTGCTGTACGCGCCACAGCTTGCCTACGTTCTTCCGTACCCGAACGCTCAGTAGCAAGATCGCTTTGCAAGTTCTCCCCAAAACGGGCTTTCGCCAAGTTCATAGAGGTGAGCTGGTCGTCAAGACGGTCCTGGAACTCTCCAAAAGTCTGCCCAAAATCACTAGACCGTAAAGTTCCTCTAGCCGCGAAATCATCTCGAAGTCCTCGGGTGCCTTTAGCGGCAGCGGAGTAAGGGTCATACTGCCCTTCTAGGTCCCATTGACCGCCTACAGCTTGTACTGCGTTAGGGTCTTGTTCCGCCAGAACATCGCCAAATCCTGCGGGGCCTGTCGGACGGTAACCCATTTGTTGTACACCTGTGCGGAAGTCTTGTCCGTAACGGTCAGCTCTCTGCTGGGCACCTGTTTCGTAGTCTTGTAGTGCTTTGTTCAGAGAAGCTATTTGTGCGTTGTATTCAGCGTCTCTGTACTCTGGGGCTGAAGTGTCTATTCTCCTATCGTTGCTGGGGGGAGGAGTAGGAGTAGGGTCAGGAGTAGGGTCAGGCACAACGGGCTTAACAAGCCTCGCCAGCCTTTCTTTGTCTTGCGCAATGGACTCGGCAGGGGTGCCGGTGCCATAAGTGTTCCGCCTTCTTATGTTCTCATCTTGCTGACGAGGGTTTAGACCAACCATTACCTACTCCTTAAGAAGACGCTTTGCCGGGGGCGGAAGACAGTCGATTCATCAAGGCACGCTCACGAGCTTTACGCTTCGCTTCCTCATCATCAACTTTACCTTTTTGAGGGGCAAGACGATTGCCCATACTAGACTTATCTCGGTACATTAGCCGATTCTCCTCATCAAAGCATCTTTC
>Ga0222655_1000737_pt1 | contig 13200 bp, 16 predicted proteins | sample AntAcemetagen423_FD_179857 | JGI IMG/M metagenome (GOLD analysis project Ga0222655, IMG submission 179857) | Saline water microbial communities from Ace Lake, Antarctica - #423 | ecosystem: Environmental > Aquatic > Non-marine Saline and Alkaline > Saline | place: Antarctica: Ace Lake... | reverse complement strand
AGGACAGCAAGGGGCAGGTCGTCCCGCTCAACATGAGGGTGCGGGAGATCATGGACCCGGTGATGCCTGAGCTGATCCCGGCACTGCCTTCCAACATCAAACCCGAGAAGTTTCAGGCCGCCTTCATCACGGCAGTCGTAAACAACCCCGACATCCTCAAGTGCAAGCCATCGTCGATCAGGTCGGCGCTGATGAAGTGCGCCACTGATGGGCTTGTCCCTGACGGCCGCAAGGCAGCTATCGTACCGTTCGGAGTTATGGCCACCTATGTGCCCATGACAGGCGGGATGATTGATAGGGCCGCTCAGCTCGGTGAGGCATTGAGCTTCACAGCCGAGTGCGTCCATGAGAATGATACCTTCTCCGTCAACATGGCCGATCCCTCAAAGACGGAGCACACCTTCGGCACTGACGTGTTTGCGGAGCGCGGCGAGATCATCGGTGCCTATGCAATCTTCCGCACCAAGGACGGCACGGCGATCCACCGGGAGCTGATGTCGAGGGCTGAGATCGAGAAGGCCCGCGAAGTTTCGAAGATGAAGAACGCCGGGCCATGGACAAAATGGTATTCGGAGATGTGCAGGAAGACTGTCATTCGCAGGGGCATCAAATACGTGCCAATCTCGACAGAGCTCCGCGTCATCGTCGAGCGTGAGGACGAGCACGTAGACTTCGGGATGAAGAATGCCACGCCGGATGACTACAATCCCCTTCAGGAGCCCCCCCAGACGGTTGAGGGCACCGCCAATGAGCTGGAGGAAGCCATCGACGCACCTGACCCTGTGGTTATCGAGCCCATGAATGATGATGATCGCAATGAACTGGACTGGGTGCTCGGCGAGATCAAGGAGACGAACACTACCGAAGAGCTCCACGGGTGGCAGTCCAGCTTCGGTGAAGTCATGGCCAAGATGCACCCGGACACGAAGGGCGATGTTCGGAAGGCATTGAAAGACCGCGCCCGCAAACTGGAGAAAGACGATGAATAGAAGAACATACAACGCCCTTGATGGCAGCATTTTAAAGTGGAAAGGCATTGTTGAGGAAACGATTGAAGACGAGGGCTCTGACAACTGTCCCTTGTGCCAGTTGTTTTTTGGTAAAGAACGGTCCGGCTGTGTTGGGTGTCCCGTAACGCAAGCGACGGAGAGAGTGTGTTGCAGGGGCACGCCATACGACGACTTCTGTGATGCAGATGATTGCAATAATTACGATGGCATGAAGAAGTCCGCAAAAGATATGTTGCTTTTTCTTCAGGCGCTTGTGCCAGCAGGCGGTCCAGATGAGGCCTAAGGCACCCAAGAAACGCAAGAACCATCGCCGGATCATTTCAGAGCCACACCTCAGGATGATCCGGCAGCTTCCCTGTCTGCTGTCTGGCCGCCCGGCAGAGGCAGCCCACATCAGCTATGGAGACCTTGAGCATGGCAAACCGCCTAACGCGATGGGCATCAAGGCTGACGACAAATACGCCGTTCCCCTTTGCCCGGAACTACACAGACTGTCCAATGGTTCACAGCACGATTGTGGTGAGCGAGAGTGGTGGGAGCAATTCGATATTGACCCGGTTGCAGTTGCCGTACGTCTGTGGAACTGCGGTCGAAATTACGACGCTCTGATGTCCATCGTAGATCAGACGTTCAACAATCTCAGCCACGATGCGCAAGCCCGCGTGCTGGCAATATTGAAAGGAGATAAGTGATGGGCGAAATAGCTGAGATGATGCTGGACGGAACGCTTGACTGTGAGACCGGGGAATATCTTGGTGAAGGCGACGGCTACCCGAGATCATTGAGTGACCATCATGTCGAGGGAATCGTTACCAACTGGCCACCGAAGCCCAAGGACACCAAGTGCCCTATGTGCCAGAAGATGGTGCGCGGCGTTGAGGCGGTTCACCAGCATATGAAAGACAAACACAGGATCGTGAAGAAGCGCGACCGTGAAGCAGCCCTGCAAGGAGAAGACCAGTGCCAAAAGTAACCCATGTGAAGAAGGCCCGGAAGGCGATCCCCGAGATCGGCGTGTGGCGTGGCGACAGCTATTATCATTGGAGCAGAATGATCGGCGGGCGTGGTCAGAAGTTCAAGAGCAAGACCCCGCCCACCCGGCAGCAGCTGACAGGCTCGCCCTTCATGAAAGAACTGTTTGATCTCGAAGATCGGCAGGCTGCCATCGTGATCGGCCAGTATGAGAGCACCGAAGACTGTGCCGGTGATGTTGAGGTTCTGTCAGGTGAGATCAGCGCATTGGCCGACGACACTCAGGCCTCGTTCGAAAACATGCCGGAAGGTCTCCAGCAGAGCGACACCGGCCAGTTGCTGGAGGAACGTGCCGCCGCCTTGGAAGCATGGACCGGCGAACTGGAAAGTCTCGACGCCGAACAGGGGCTGGATGACTACATGACCGAGCTGGAGAACATCACCCACGAACTTTAGGAGGGAGCCATGTCACGTCCACAAATACCAGAATGCAGAACGAAACATTACAAAGGCATGGCCGTGATGGTCTGGCCTATCGCCTGCTGCGGCTGCAAGAAGATGACTTTCATCAAGCGTCCAAGACACATGAAGCTCGGGAAGGACATCATAGCCACATCAGAGGCCTCCATCACCAAAGCCCTCGATGGACTTGGATGGTCCTACAAAAAACACCTGCATCACATCAAATGCACTCGCTGCACGAAGGAGGAGAAGACGATGCCGACCAAAGTACCCATGAGGGCCGATCCGCCCCGGGAGATCATTCGGGAAGCCCGGCGCAAGATCGCCGATCTGCTGGAGGAGGTCTACCTCACCAAGGAGGGCATGTACGCTGACGCCGAGAGCGACGTCACTGTGGGCGAGACCCTGAAGTACCCAGCAGCATGGGTGGCAGATGTCAGGGTCATGCTCTTCGGTGACGGCGGCGAGAGCCAGAAGGGATCGCAGAGGTCGCGTGACATCGACTTGCTGGAGGCCAAGTTGAGCGATCTTGAGCACACCTTCACTGAACATCTGAAAACGTTCAGGAGCGACATTGAAAAGTTGAGAGGTTGAGATGAAGGCCGAGGACAAGAAGCGGCTCATCGCAACGTGCGTGGCTGTCCATTTCGACTGCACGTTCGACGAGACAGAGGGCGGCTTGTTCTCGCTCTCCACCAAGTCCGGGAAGCGATTCTCCGTATTGCACCCGGCCCAGCGTGGCGGGACATGGACAGAGCTCAACTTCAAGGGCGCTCTGGTTCTGTCCGAGAAGGTGTGGATCGACAAGACCACGCTCGCCAAAGCATCAGACCTCGCCGTATCGCTGGCCATCGCTGACAAAGATATGGAAATCTGGCTGGCCACTTGGCGTGCTCCGTTCCCGGTGTTCGATCTGTTTACAGGGAAGGACGGCAAGGCGCTTTTGTGGGTGCCCACTACAGAGTTCAAAACTCTCATCAGAGACAGAGGAGAAGACGATGAAACAATACCCGAATGAAGCTGGGTTCAAAGAGGACACAACCAGCAGAGAGGCCGCGCAGGCCATCGAAACGTCCGGCCGGGCGGCTACCCTACGTGAAAACGTGCTGGAGCTCTACAAGAGCGGATTTGAGGGTACAGCCGATGAGGTTGCTCAGGCTCTCGACGAGAACATCCTGTCTGTAAGGCCGAGGGTCAGCGAACTGAAAACTCGCGGGCTCATTCATCCGACAGGGGAACGCAGAAGGGTCGGGCGCATCAGTCATGCCATCATGCACATCAAACCAGCGCCGCCAGAGCAGGGCCGGTTACTCTAAAGGAAACACAAAATGGTAGCGTTCAATTTCAAGAAACAGTTTGTAGAGGCCGTCGAAGAAGGCACCAAACGCCAGACCATCAGAGCGCACCGTAAGGACGGGCGACAACCTAAGGTCGGAGACAAACTGCAGCTGTACTGCGGCATGCGCACGAAGCAGTGCAGGAAGCTGAGAGATGCGAAGTGCAAAGAGGTCTGGTCAATCCGCATTGAGAAGGACGATGCTCATATCTTCGGGTGGGGCGATGTCTTCCGCGACACGTTCGCAGTGGCCGATGGCTTCAAAGGCTGGGAGGACATGCGCGACTTCTTCAAAGAAACGCACGGCCTGCCGTTCAATGGTATTCTGGTGAAGTGGTGATCAGCGAGCTGAGGCCGGGCGTCCTGTCCGGTCTCTGCAAAATGATTTGAGTTTGGCCTTGGTCACGCGAACGCCGTGAACCGTCTGAGCCGTATCCATTGCTGAGTTATACGTCAGCTTGCCGAGATCAAGGGCATCGCAGAACTTGCGCCGAATGTCGCCAGCCGTCTCAGTCTTTAGGCCAGTTAGCCCGGTCGTCTGGATCGTCTGCCATTTGCACCCGGTCACCATCAACGACAGCATCAGCAGCATCGCGCATGAGACGTATCTCATTGTTCATGTCCTCAGTCTGTTCGAGTATCACCTGAGCCCGACCCTCATCAATGAAGCCTTGTTTTTCAAGCCACCTAAAGATGGCCCGGGCAACGTCGATGAGGGCGAGCGCCAGTTTGAAGCTGGTGAGCATCAGCCTGCCGGAGCAGGGGTTGAGCTACCAACAGCCGAGTTGGTGATGAACCGCAGGCCGAAGTTGGCAGCGGCAAGGATCAGCATGCCGACAGTCGGCGAAACGTATGCCGTCCAATCAACGCCGATTGCCCAAGTCAGCAAAGCGATCAGAACCGCCGTACCTCCGTTGAGCATGAGTGTGCGCAAACCTTTCATTGTCGTCTTCCTTGTTTTAAAAAGTTACATGTTGCAACATGGTCTCCTGAGTTCAGGAGATTGACGAGGTTTTATATACGATGACGACCGTCAAAGATAGGTTTGAACAAAAATTCATCCCCGAGCCTAACAGCGGATGCTGGCTCTGGACTGCCGGTGGCAACAATCTCGGGTATGGGCGAATGAGAGTAAACGGCCACATGTGCGGAGCCCATAGAATTTCTTACGAACTGTATATTGGGCCCATTCCAACCGGGATGCATGTTCTTCATAATTGTGACGTTCGCTGTTGCGTGAACCCGTCTCATCTTTTTATCGGTTCGCACAGCGATAATATGCGCGACATGTGGCAAAAGGGTCGGCATGTCCGACCGCAAGGAACGACAAGTGGAAAATCAAAACTGACTAACGAAGACGTCATCTCCATCAGGAATGACAACAGGATGCACGCAGAAATAGCAAAGGATTATGACGTTGACCGATCTAACGTTACCTCTATTAAAAGCCGCAAAACATGGAAGCACATCTGACAATTAATCCGCTACAATCTGGCGAATTGTAGGTGCATCCAATCGTAGTTCTTGATGCGTCCAAGTGACACTGCGCCCTGCGCCTCAACAATCTCCCAGAACGGCTCATATTCCGGTTTTGCAAATGAAGCCTTGTCCTTGCCCCACCTAAGCTGATTCTTGAGCGGATCAAGATCGACAGCGATTCCCCATGAATGCATTGACCAGTTGGTGCCGCCACGCATCTTGCGAACGTTGAGACATCCACCAAACAAATCAAGACCCATGTCCGATACCCCGTCCTTGCCATAGTGCTGCAAAGTGTTTTCGAATATCGCTGTCATTGGCTCGGCGACTTGCTTGTGACAACTCATTCTGGATACTGTTCGGCGCAAATCCCATGCAAGTTTCATTTTATACGGGAGAGTGATCAGTTTTTGGTTTGTGCCGACCTTCCCATAGAACGATGAAACATCACGCTGACGCGGCCACACGATTGATTGAGCAGGGCTTTGTACAGCAACACCATCGTCACGTCCGGGTATCGGGCCGGGGTACAACGCCGCCTTGGTTCTCGGGCCTACAATGGCATCGGCACGCAATCCGTTGATGCGTTGAAAGGCCCTAACAGCAGCAGCCGTCCGCCTTCCCCAAATACCATCTTCTGGCCCGGAATTGATGCCAAGACCGTTGAGCGTTTCCTGCAGTTTTTTGATTTCATACTCGCTCATGGCGAAACTCCTTGTGGTAATATGGCAACGGAACAAGTGAGCACCGTCACCACGATCCGTTCTTGTAGAGCATGTCGTCGAAAATCTGGTAAGTCATCGCGTAACCTCCGGGGGTAAGATTAAATATGCAAACAACAGAACATAGAACACGATCAGCAGACCGAGACAAAAGCCTTCAGCAGGACTGTGCCGGTGCTTCATACATTCTGTCCGGTCGCGCGCAAAAGCATTCTGAGTGTTTTCGGCAAAGTCCGTCTGTCCCTGCCGAGCAAACAACCATCTTTGAAAAAGAAAGTTGCAGCTGTGTTGATCATGAAGACCACGATCACATCGTCAGCAACGACGCTTGATACAGGCGGAAGTGCATTGTATTTCAGCATGAACTCTTTCGCATTCGGAACCCTGACAATCTCGCCGCCCTTGTTCTGAACCCTGATGTGACGCTCCGCAACTATCGAAGGCATGCACGAACCGGAGGGCTTCTCTGCGGCATTGGCCTTGCCAACGATAGATAGGTGAATGACAAACAGGGCAACGATGGCAAGCACGGCAGCACCAATGCCTGACCAGATCAACGGCCAACGTGAAGCAAACTGCAACTCTTTCTGAAAGTCCTTCATGTCAATTCTCCCTAATCGGGCTAGGCGTCACGTTGAACCCGGCCCGGTCTTTGTTTTCGATCCGAAACAAACGCAATTCGATACTCTTCAGTGTTCCATCAATAGAACTGAGAGCCGATTCCGTCTTCGCTGTTGTAACCGCTCTCGGGATGCGGAGGTCTTCGAGAACCTTGACCCGGGTGTTGATTGTTTGAACCGTTGTCGTGTTGCTTTTAACAGTGTGCTTGACTTCAGTGATCGACGAAATCACGAGCCATGTTGATGTCACCAGAGATATAACGCCAACCGCAGAGGTGACCACGGTGCGAAACCACCCCCGATGCGCTTCTCTGAGTTCGTTAGGTGTCATTGAGATTTTCTCTGCCATGTCACTGCCCCCACGTCATATCTGTTGTTCCGATCACTATCGGATCAGCAGCCGAGCAATACCATTCGCCCGCACCTGCCGTTCCAAAGTTTACACGAACCTGCGAGCCTGTCACCAGATCGCCATTATCAGCTGTATCGGTGGAGCGAACCCATGCTCCGGCAGCTGCAATATAAATGCCATTCTCTGTGCCGTCAGTCTGGTTCTTCACGAGCACCCTGTCATCAGCCACCACTGCAATGTCGTCAATCGTCTGGGTTCCAGACAGCGTGATGTTGGCCGTGGTCGCTACACGGCAAGGAACCTTCTGCGCGACAGTTGCGTTTCCACCGTTAGGAAGCGCACTTGTCCCGACCGTCGAAGTCCTGCCTGTGATGATAGAGGTCATCCGTCATTCTCCGAACACATCTTCGCCGAACCACTCGTCGAACATCCGGTAAATACCATAGCCGGGCTTTCTAGTCGCGGCAGAAAGTCCGCGAGCGATTGACTTGCTCTCTGATCTGCTTGGAGCCTCACCCTCCGCCACGAGATCAAGGATAGCCTTGGAACCTCTGTCAATGTCCTCGACAACGCCACCGACCGGCGTCAGCTGCTTGCGGTACGCGCCCTCGAATGAGAGGAAGGTGCGGACGAACGGCAGGGTGCCGATGGCAAGGTCTCCAGTCTTCAGCAGGACGGTCAGCAGGTAACCCGCTTCATCTTCATCCTCCTCCTTGCCCATCAATTCATCATAGCCACGACGCCCAGCCTCTTCGATAAAGGTGGTCATCATGAAAGCAACCGTGATGCGGCGCGCGAGGTTCGGGATGTTCTTGATGCCTTCACGCTTCTGCTGACGGCCCATGTCATCCATACGATTGAACATCACCGACATCCACGAGTAGAACATGGACATCATCCGATTGATTTCCGTGCCGCGCTGGATGCCAGCCATATCCTTGATCTTGCCGGTGCCCTGTGTCTGGCGCACGATGGCGTCGGCCACATTGACGGCCTGCGCATCGGTAGCGCCTTCGTCGATAGATTTCGCATGAGCACCGATCCAGACAGAGACATTGACCATGGCCTGCATATAACCCATCGGCACGAAAGCATTCTCCACAATACTGTCTATCGCCTTGCCGGTTGTCTTCTTGCGATAGGCATCGGTCACCATCTTCACGTCCCGGTCGAACTCACGGATCAGCGACGGCAACTCCTTGGACTTGCTCATGGCCTCCTTGTACGCCGAGACCTGCATGTGCAGCGGGTCCAGATACGCGCGCCTGATTCCGTGCAAAAGGTACTTTGCAGGGAGAGCATCCAGCGCCGTCGTCAGGCCAAGGTGCTGCTTCATCGCAGTGAAAATGTTGTAACCCATCGTGGCGATTGAGGTGCCGCCCCTGAGGTACTTCATCGCCCTGCCGACAGCTTCATGCTTCGTGTCGTGAGGTGTGTCCTGATTCCGCGCGATGTCCTGCAGCCAGCGTTTCATTGCCCTGTGATAATCGTCTCCGAGGTGCTTGGTCACAATGGTTTTGAACTGCTTGTTCTTGATCATGCGGTTGGCCTGATCCACAGCATCGTAGTGCGTGACGTAGTGGACAACCTCAGCCAGATGGTTCGACAGGATGCCGAGGTCCAGCTTAAGAGGATTGCCAGACGGCACCTGATCGCGCCGGGCCTTGGTGAAGCCATTAGCCAGCACAGGGTTGCTCGCGAAGTTGTTGCCGAACAGCTCGTCCGTCTTGCCCTCAATGCGCGAGCCAAGATCACTGCGCTCGGGATCGTAGACGATGGGATAGTACCCGCCCGGGAAGGTGCCGAACTTCGTCTCGATAGGGACGGCTTCCTGCTTCGGTGGCTTCAGGCCGGTTGCCTTGCGAGCCGCCTCCTCAACCTTGGACCACAGGGAGTTCGTCTGATCCAGCATCAGCTGCACCATCTCCCAGTCGGCCTTGGTCATGAAGGCGTCGATCTCAGCGCGCATCTGCTGCTCGGTTGACTGCTCTCCAGAGATCAGCCGATCCTTGTTCAGGTCGGTGCCAAGGTTCAGAGCAGCTGCGATGATCGTCGAACCCTCAGCCTCCTTACCGAGGAAAGTGCGCTTGGAGCTCCACCGGATGCGTTGCTCGCGGGGCATGTCCCGCAGCTTGTCGATAAGGTTCTCTTTGAACTGCTTGTTGAGCTTATAGGCTTCGTGTCCAGCATCGACAAACGGCTGGAACAAGGTACGGTGAAGCAGGCCGCCAGACGACTTGCCGTCCAGCCACGAAATCATGAACTCGGTCTTGGTCAGGAACGCCCTGAAGTTCTGGAGCTTAGCCACGCCGTTGTCGAGTTTCGACTTGGTGAACTTCTCCTTGATCTCGGGCGTCTTCATGGCAGCGTCAGCGGTGCGTGCCGCTTCCTCCATTGCCTGATCCATGTCGCGCTTCGTCTTGCCGTCGCGCAGTTTGTTCTCCAGCCGGGCAAGATGCCAGATGTTCACAACCGCATCCCTGAGGCCATGGAGTTCGTCCATCGTCATGTCGGCGAAGTTCTTACGGCGAGCCTCGTCAGCAAGGTCCGGTGGAATGTTCAGGGCCTCTTCGTTCTCAGCCGCGTGAGCGATGAGATCGTTAAGAGTGTTCAGCCTGCGGGCAGCCTTGCCACTGATCTGCTTCAGGCTCACGCCCTCCAGCAACTCATCAATGGCGTCGAGGTAAATCTCCCCGGCCTTCCCGACCGCGCTGCGGCGTTTGTCGTTGGTGAAGGGCAGCAAGTACCTCCGAATGCCGTCAACCGCGTCCTGAGCCTCCGCAGACGCTCTGAACATAGCTGCAGCCATCATCTGACGACGCTTGGCCAGCGCCGCTTCGCCGATGTCGCCTTTCGCAGCTGCCTTGGCGCTTTCAGTGGCTGCCTTGATCTCAGCTCTGCGCCACTTGCCGGGCTCCAGCTGGCGCTTTGTCATCGCGCCTACCTTGTCCTCAGCCTGTCTGCGCATCCAGCGAGAGAGACCAGGCACCACCTTGATGCCTGCCTTCTCGGCCAGAGCACGGAACTCGACGAGCGAGACCTCGACCTGATCATCGCCGTGAACCGCCTCAAGAGCTGCGTCAGCGAGTTTAGCGGGCGTCATGTGCCCATGCTCCTCAATCATCATCTGTCGCGCCTTGGCGGGGATGTTCTTCCCCTCCAGCCGTGCTGCCGAAATTGCATCAAGCATCTCCTGCCCGGTATTCCATCCTGAGCTGGTCGCGTAGCTGTCCAGATCAATGCCCCTGTCAGACGTCAGGCCACGAGCAAGGTGCTGCCATTCCTTCGGGATGCTGTCTTTATCGAGCTTCAGCTCACGTTCTTCCAGCTTCACCAAGGCCATGAAACCCTTGGTCTGCTGGAGCTGGTCGGTCAGGTCTTCAATGTGACCGGCGATTCCCTCGCGCCAGGCTGCCTTCTGCTCAGCCTGATAGTCGGCCAGTGCCTTGCGATCCAGATCGGCCTTCTCGCTCTCCCGGGCCTTCAGGAATGCAGCGGTGTAGCGCTGGTACTCAGCGTCGGTCAGGTGCAGGTCTTCCTGTGCCATCGGTGCCTGCGTGATGCCGACCTCTGTGCGAGCTTCAGCGATAGCCTGATCATCAGCGATCAGTCGATCCATGACGCCGCGCACCTCATCAGTCAGATCGACGTCAAGACCGATCTTGCGGTAGACAAATGACAGCCACGCCTTGAAGCGACCGAACGCCTGTGTCAGGGCGTTGCTCGGGGCACGACCCTCCATCAGGTATGCCTCGAAACCCTGCGCCCATTTTTCATGATGGGACACATTGAACTTCTCGCCCTCAGGAACACCGGCCCACTTGCGAATTTCAGCCATGTCCTTGAGCAGCTGCTCAGGCGCGTCGGCCTGCTCGGCCAAGTCCTGCATGACCTCCAGCCAATAGTGACCGCTCTCATGCAGGAAGGTGGACAGGTTCGCCTTGCCGGTCAGGGTGACCTTGAAGATGTCCCGAGCTGCTGTGAACTGAATTGCACCGCGTGCCTTCTGGAACATCGGCTGCCCCTTGGGCACGGCCTCGCGCATCTGGTCCGTGATGTCGAGAGACCAGACCTCCTTCGCAGGAGTGTCAACGACAGAAACATGTGGGCCTTCCCATCCCGTAGCCTCAGGGTCTTTCTTGGTTCCGGGGATTTCAATCGTGCCAATCTTGCCGCCCATCTTTTTGGTCAGCTTCCTAATCGCATTCGGCAGCATCTTGTCGTAGAAGGTCTTCATGCCCTCGCCGCCTACTTTGAGGTCAAGACCGGACAAACGCAAACTGTCTCCACGCTTATGTGTGTATTCTTGATTTAGAACCTTCTGCGCCAACTCTTTTCCGATGACGTCTTCAAGACTGCTGCCCTTGTGCGGACCATCAGACAACAGAATGCCTTCCTCATCATATGTTGAATTGTAAATTGCAGTAGTCCCGTCAGGAGCCTTGAGATGTATAATTCTTGATCCCGGAATATCAGTGTCATTGGGCCGTGTTTCGATGCTGCCTATCTGCCTGCTCAGGTCATACCGTTCCGCCTGCACCGCGCCCGGCGTCCAACCGATCTTGTCGAAGCCATTGTCCACCGCGTGACGAAGCATGCGCTTGATGATCAGCTCAGGCCATGTGGTCTTGAACGGTGCGTCTGGAACTGCTTGAATGCTGGGTATGAACGCTGCTGCTTCTGACGGATGCATATTACGCAGGGCATCAACCAATTGGTCTTCCGAATAGACTTTTCCTTTATAAGTAAACCGACACGCCATCACGCAAGCCTCATGGTTGTGCTGTTCGACCTATGGCCAGTAAGCATACTGTGCAGCGTTTGCATTCTCATGCCCAAGTGTTTCGCTGCAGCTGTGACTGTTGGAAAATCCTCTCCAGTGGCTGCATCCAATACCTTCTTGGCGGTCGGGTGACTAGAGCCGGTCCTGCCATACATGACGTTCTTTTCTCCCCGCACGGCTTTTGAAATGTTCTCTTTCCATACTTCTGGCAGCTTATCGCCCTTCTTCACAACGCCGCCATTGCCGCCATTCTTGCGGGCTGAACGAATTGATTTAACCCAAGCACCTGATCTTGGCGATTTTGCATTGACGCTGCGGGTTGCACGTAGTTTTTGTGATGCAACAATTCCCGCGTGACCGTCGCCGCCATCTGTCAGATTAACCAACGGGCCATACCCGAGATTCCTGCGGCCAATATCGGAAATGTACATCTTCTCTATATTTTGCGCGGTCTCGTCGTCTTCACAGCTAGCGACAATATGAACGTTCACGCCATGTCTTTGCACAACTGCATTCCAAAACCGACTTCTGCGACTAAAGCAATATGCCCGTTCAAATCGTCCGCGCCGTAATTTTCCCTTGCCGACATAGAATGGTTCTTGTGTGTCTGCCTTGGTGTGAATGTAAATGTAATGTTGCCACATCAGTCGCAATCCTTCTGGATTATACCCGCTTCAACCATCCTAGCAGCAATAGCGTCGAAATCACTATCAACTGCTTCGGCAATTTTGGCCTTTTCCTTGCGGGTCTGTTGCATCCAGTCGCTCTGGATTTCCTCAATGAACAGCACGCGCTTACCATCGGCATCGGTGCGCTCGTTGAAACGGACGTGAGCGAGGATGTTGGTCTCGTCGAAATGGCCGGATTTGTAGTCCTGCCCTGATTTGGTGTTGCCCATCTTTAGAACGTCAGCATCAGACATCCCCTCCACATTCAATCTGAATTGTGGTGGGCCAAATTTCCTTGCCTTCTGCACGTCGTCTATTGTCTTGATGTTTTCCTTGATGTAATCGGCCCAGTTTGAAGCAATCTCAGTTGACGGCAACCGCATCAGCAGCTCTTTGTAGTTCTTGCCACCGGGCATCTGCCACTCAGTAAACTTGACGGCACTCCGACCCTGATCCATCGCTGCGATCTTGTCACCAATTTCACTGAACTCCTGACGGAGAACCACCTGCGCCATGGCGTTTGCATTTGAGCGATTATTGCCATCCCGTATGACTTCATCCTTAACGGTCGGAAACGTGCGCCGGATAACATCCAGAACCTGTTCGTCAGACAGCTGCTCAATGAGGTTGATCTGATTCTGAAGGGCGACCTGTTGATCCTGCAGAGCGAATTTCTCCGTCATCTGCGCCTCGGTCAGGCCACCCTTCGTCACCTCATCCAGCTCGATCTGGTTTGCCTTGATATAGTCCATCAGCTCCTGCCGGGTGACGGAACCCTTTTGAGCCTTCAGCCAGT
>Ga0222655_1000698_pt1 | contig 13709 bp, 19 predicted proteins | sample AntAcemetagen423_FD_179857 | JGI IMG/M metagenome (GOLD analysis project Ga0222655, IMG submission 179857) | Saline water microbial communities from Ace Lake, Antarctica - #423 | ecosystem: Environmental > Aquatic > Non-marine Saline and Alkaline > Saline | place: Antarctica: Ace Lake... | reverse complement strand
GATCTGCTGCTGGCTCACGCCGAAGATTGCCGATGCGTTGCCGCTTTTGAGCGCGAGCTTGCCAAGCCCTGAAGGCGATTCCCCAATAAAGGAAATGACCGCTTCCTTTATTGGGGAAGCTTGAACCTGTAAGGGGGGCTTACAGGTTCGCCACCTCAACAGCCACCGCTCCCCACACATGCCCTTACCACCCTCTACAGCTATGGATGAAGAAACAACTGCGAGATTTAAGGGTTACGCACAACTTGAAAAAAGTTTCGCCGAAATCCACCTGCCAGATGATTCCCTTGCGCTCAAGGTGGTCACTCCGCTATCTCAGCAACCTCTCTGACCATCGCTTCATAGGCCACCCGGGCCCCCTGATCCAGCCAGCCCCGCCCAGGAGCCCACACCGGATCGCCTGCAGGCCATGCCTGCGCGCCAGCATTCGCCACCGCTGCACCGGGCCCACGGCGCCGCTGGGTGGCCGGCAGGCTGGTCTTCTCCATCAGCGGGAAATCGCCCGCGCCTCTTGGCTGGTCACCTCCACCGGTTGGCCGCCATGGCCTGCTGTTGGCCTGCTCATACTTGGTGCGGGTGACGGCAGCCAGGGCCTGCTGCTCCTGCTCCCAGCGCTCTGACGCCTTGGCCGCTAAGCTATTCTGAATCGCCAGCGATTCAAGGGTAATAGGTGACAATGCACAACGACAATTTGGATGAATCGGCGTCTTAATACTGCCTGCCCAGTATAAACAACCCATCCGTGGAGCGCACCATTCGCACACCCGATCGTCTGCCGTGGTGATGTAGCGCACAAAGCCAGCTCCAACCCGGCGGAACGTGCGCTCTCTGGCCTCCCCGGCCGCGATGTGGGTTTCGGTGCGGGCCACTGTCTCGGCCCGGTTACGGAAGGCCTCATTGATGTTCGGCAGCCTTGCCTTGAGGGTGCGGGCCAGCGCCCTGCTATCGAGGCCCGTTGCCAGCTGGGTGGCTGTTTCCACCTGCACCGCATCGCCCCAGTCACGCCACCACCGATAGAAGTAATCCTTCGCCGCGACCACCCGTTCACTGGTGGCTGCATCGCGCTGCCGGCGGTAGTTCTCCGACAGGCTCTTGAAATCACGCTCGGCGGCGGCGACCGTTGCGCCGATGTTGACCAGCCGGGTGAATGACTGCCCTTCCTGGTAGCCGCCGCCTGGGGTGATTGGTGCTGCAGGCGCTGCGGGCGGCGGCACCTGGCCGGCCTGGGTGATCAGCGGGTGAGTGGCCGAGAGCTTGGCCGCAGGCTCCAGCATGTTCTGGCTGAGCTGAATGGCGTACTCGCTGCCCAGGTCGTGAGCGCGGCGGAAGAGCTCCACCAGTTCAGTGTCCAGGGCCCGGCCGGCGGCCTTGTCCTGCGGGAAGCGACCGATGATCACCTGCAGATCCTGCAGCAGCTGGCCCTGGAGGTAGAGGCTGGCCTGGTTCTTTTGCAGCGGGGTGATGATCTCGGGCCCTGCAGGCGTTGACCCTTGAAAGGCGCCTGGGGTGCGCTTGGGATCGTAGATCGGCTGGGCGTCGATCTTCTCCAGCCGGTCGATCAGGGAGCGGATCGTGCGGCTTAGGGCCTCGTTGAAGATGCCCTGCAGCTTTTTGAGCTGCTGATCCTCCAGGCCACGCATCTCCAGATCGAGATGCTCGAGCAGTTCAACGGAACGATCAGCCATCAGGAATAGGCGTCACAGCGGGCCCCCAGGGCCACCAGATCAGTGCCATCGATCTGCCGGATCGTGGGGCCTGGCCCGATTGAATCGCGGATGCCGCGGACGTGCTGGTGGCCGATCGCCAGGAGGTAGGCGCCAGTCGATGGCTCAAACACCTCCCAGGCGCCGCTGATGTCTGGGCCCACCGCTACCGGATGGGGCAGCTCCTGCCCATAGGGGGCAAGGATGCGTCCGAGGCCCTGGCTATCAATTCGGATGTTCACCCCGCAGCGCTCGATCACGTCGCCGGCCGCGTCAGCGCGGGGGATGGCCGGGGCGTCCTTCCGCTGCTTGCGGCGGCGGCGGTTCGCCGTGATTGAAAGGGCGAGCTCCTGGGATCGGGCCTCGCAATCGTCACAGCAGGCGTCAGCCTGATCACCCCGGCTCGAGGGGGGCTCTTCCTCTGGATCAGGGGGGGCACCGCCTGGATCGGCCTCCTGCTCGGCCAGGCTTTCGCCGAACTCAATCTCGGATTCATCGCCAGCAGCGCCGGCCGGAGGCTCTGGCTGCTTAAGGCTGCCATCTTCCTCGCGATCGATCAACGTCGTCGTGAGGCTGAAACGCGGCTTGCCGAAGCGGGCCAGCGCCACCTCGTTGGTCGACAGCACACCGGCCTGGATGTATTGAACATCAGCGTTGGCCACCTTGCCGCGCAAATCAGCCTGCTCATCTTCTGTTGGCGTGTAGTTGGGGCGGAACTCCACCGCCCAGCTCTCCGGTGGATCCTTCCCCTTCCACGGCCCATCGGAGCAGGCCATGGCCAGCTCAAACGCTCGGCGGAGGGGCGGCCGGAGATCGCGGTCCTGCCAATCAGCCACGTCATTGCCAAACGCGGCCTGCTCGCTGCGGCCATCTGCTCCCATGCCGCTGGGGCTTTCACCCCACAGAATGGTGTGGGGCAGTCCTGAGGCACCGGTGATCTCGCCCTTCAGGCCTTCGAGGATGTCGGCGATGCCTGCGGCTGATCGGCTGAGGTTGGCCAGGGTTTCGCCCTCGCCCAGGACGTAGGCCCCATAGACAGACCTGGCCATGCTGTTGACTCGCAGCCGTTCGCGCAGCTTCTGCTCGCCGCCCGCGTCCAGAATCCGCTGCAGGTTCGGGAGGGTGTGAACCACCAGATCAAAATCATGCAAGATGTCCGCGGCGCTCTGCTGGCCTGTCTCGAACCTTTTGAACACGTCCCAGCACAGATCGACCACCGACAGCCCCCACCATTGGCGCGACTGCATGGTGCGCCAGCTGCAGGGCAGGCCCTCAAAGCGGATGATGCGGCTGGCATGAATATCGACCTGCAACGCATCAGCCAGGCCTGGATCGCCTGAAGCCTTCGTCAGGTCGCGATCCTGCTGTGTTTCAAACCAATAGCTTTCAGGCGAACCGATGCCCGTCCAACCTGCAGACGGGTACAACCTCCAGCGATCGATGGGGTAGAACCCCTTGATGCTGCGCAGCCGCTTGAGGTTGAGCGGCTTGTCGATGGGGGTGCGATCATCCGCCAACACCACCAGCGCACCACCGCCATACAGGCGGGCGTAGGTGGCGGCAGTGGTCACGGCCTGCGGCAGCTTCAGCTCTTCTGTCCAACTAACCAGATCATCGAGCTTGCTGCGCTCGGTGGTGGTGGTTTCATCGCCCAGGCCTAGGTCCCAGCCGCTGCGGGTGCCCTGCATGGGAATCTTCTCAACCACCCGGCGGAGCAGCCAGGATTGCTCATAGAGCGCATTGATCTCTGCCTCGCCCAGAGCACGGCCGCCCTGGATGCCAGTGGCCTGGCTGCGGTCGTTGGACGTGCCCATGCCGGTGAGCACGTTCAACAGCGGCCCATCCATCCGGTTGGAATCAGGCGCCTGATCCTGAAGGAATCCGATGGCCAATCTGTAGCCTTCTACGTGGTTTCAGGTTAATGCTGCCCCTGTTGATTGCTGAGCAACGATGACGAACCCCGTAGGGTAGGGCCGGCCTGATCAGACCTCCCCTTTGTGAGCTCGCTGGACGATCAGCTACAGGCGTACTCGCGCTTGCCAATCCCTTCCTTTGAAGAGCAACTGATCCATGGCCGAGCCATTCGAGCCTGGCAAGACTGGCCACCGTCGCCAGCTGACGCCCCGTTGCGGGTGAAGCGTTCAGGGCTGCGGTCCCGCGAGCAGATGGTGGCCCGGAATATGCGGCTGGTCGTGACGTGCAGCCGCTCCTTCAATGTCGCGGGCATCATCTCCCTGGATGTCGCCGATCTGATCCAGGAGGGCTCGATCGGGCTGGCGCGAGCAGTTGAAAAGTTTGACCCGATGCGCGGCTACAAGTTCTCGACCTATGCCGTGCCTTGGATCCGGCAGAGCATGATCCGGTTGATCCATTCCGCCAACGGCATCAGGGTGCCGGTGAAGCGAAGCGAACGGATGCACCAGCTGCGGCAGTGGCGGGAGCGGTTCCAGCTTGAGCATGGCCGGCCGGCCACCGATGTAGAGGCAATGGCGGGGATGGATCTATCGCCTGCTGACCTCCAGACCCTGGCCCTGGCGGCAGCCTGCCACAGGCAGGCCTCGCTGGATGTCCTGATCAATGATGACGAAAGCGAAAGCAACACGCTGTTGACAGCGATTCAGGCGAGCTCAAACAATGCCTCAACACGGCGACAGCAGCAATTGCAGGCAGTCAGCTGCGCCCTGGCGCCCTGGCCACAACAGCAAGAGGTGATGCTGCGGCGCCTTGACGGCGAAACCTTCGCCGAGGTGGCCAGAGGGATGGGGCTGGGCCTGGAGCAGGCCAAAGGCCTCAGCCGTTCCGGGCTCATCAACCTGCGAGAACGCTTGGAGGGCAGGGAAAGCGACCAGCTGGGCCTGTTCAGCACCTTTCGACGCTAGTGCAGGTGTGCCAGTAGAGTGCATACTTACAGGCAAAGAACCGCAGGATGGACGCCCAAGAGGAAGCTCTCACATGGCCCCAAGCGGAAACGCTGGAAGCGATCCGAGCCTTCGGGCGCCGGCATGATTACGCCCCCACCGTTCGGGATCTGCAGCGGGCGCGGGGCCTGAAGGCCACCTCAAGCGTCCAGGCGGCGCTGCTAGGGCTGAGAGCCGCGGGTGCCGTGAGCTGGACCCGCGGGCAACCGCGAACGCTGCGGGTGCTCTGGGATCAGTCACAAGGCCCAGAACTGCGGGGTGAGATGCTCGAAGGCCGCTATCAGGGGCCTGACAATGGCCGCTGAACCGCTGAACCCGGGCGGGCGGAGCCCTGCTGATCAGGCCCGGGCCCTGGGGCTGCAGGCGCTCAAGCGAGAGGCCGGCCCTAGGTCATGTTGACCCATTCGGCCACCATCGGCCGGGTGCGGGCGCCGGCCTCGCAGGCCATGGCCAGAGACATCACGGCATCATCGTGCGCGCCAGCGGCGGCCTCGCGGGTGCCGTCTGGGTGCTGGCGGAAGACTCGCATCTGTTCCCCGTAGATGTCGTTGGGCGGCAGGCCCAGCTCGCCCTGCTCCAGCAGCAGCAGCACCCGATCGGTCATAGCGACCTTCGACGGCCGGCTGGTGGCAACCTCTTCGATCGGGTATCCAGGGCGAAGCCGGGCCAGGCTCTCGGCCACCGCAGCACCCACGCCGTTCTTCTCGATGACGATCAGCTCCGGGGCGAACTGGTCAATCAGCCGGGCGCTGCGCTGCAGGCCGTAATCCCTGCTGCGGCGCGAGTCGTTGAACCGGGCCACCACCTGCCAGGGGCTGGCTGTCACGTCCAGAACCGTGGTCACGAACTCATCATCGGCGCCGCCGTTGGGATCGATCCCGATCACGTAGACGTTCCCGCTGGTTGGATCATCCAGGGCACCGATGGCCTCAGCAGCCTCGATCAGTTCGTGCGGGTAGACCTCGGCATCGGTGGCAGTGAAGTCGAGCTCAAACTCTTGCTGGTAGCGCTGCTGGGTGAGCTGAAACTTCCGCTTGGTCTTCTCCTGGTAGTCAGGGTCAGCGGCAAAGATTGGATGCTGGCTCCAGTGGATCGCAACCTTGCCGAACTGACCATCGGGTGAACGGGCCAGGGTTGGAATCCCGTTCACCGTGGCCGGCCCTAGCGGGATTTCGCCGTGATCAGTGGTCCAGTGCTCATGGAAGCGGCCGCTGCGGCCGTTGGGGGTGCTGACCCACACCGCCCGCGCCCTGGGGCCCAGGAGGCTCAGGGTGGGCATGGCGCCGGTTTCAATCCCGCTCAGCCTCTCAATGAAGGCGCCCTCATCGAACAGGACCATGGAGGCCGATGGGATTCCCCTGGCCGCTCGTTCAGTGGGCGGCAGAAAGTGAAGCGATCCACGGCCAAGGAATTGCAGCTTGCGGGCAGAATCCTTTGGCAGGGGCGGGCAGAAGGAACCAAGGCTGGCCGCCTGGCCTTTGATGCGGGCCGCCAGCTCTGACGCATCCTCGCCGGTCTTGCTGAAAACGATGCCCACCCAAGCTGGGTTTTCAATGGCCATCATCAGCATGTAATTGATGACCGTTTCGGAAACGCCGGTTTGCCTTGATTTCAGGCAGTAAACGTTCTGGGTGCTCCGAATCATTCGGACCAGATCCAGCTGGACCTCCCAGGGAATGAAGGGCAGGTATTTCCCCTGAGACGCAATTGTTGTTCGCGCCGCGAAATGCGGCCACTGCTTCGGCAGGTTGTCCCACAGATTGGATCCGATCAATCCAGTGAAGAGCGGCCTGCGCGGGAGGTGCCGCAAGATGGGCTGCACCCGTTTGCGCGGGCGGTGCAAGCCGTGATGCGGGAACTGGTAGGGGGTGATCAGGGCCCGATTCTTGGCGTCGTATTCAGCCCACGCATTGTCATCCCATGCCATGGGCTAGAAGTCCCCGGCGCGATCAGCCGCTTCCTGCTCTTCCTCTGTCAGTGATGGGGCAATGGCGGCCGCCGCTTCCTCTTGAGCCGCTTCAAACTCAGCCACTTTGAAGATCAAGGCGTTGAGCTCACGATTGACGCCCAGGGCCACCTGGAGCTCACCCTGCTGGAGGGAGCGCTGCAGCAGGGCCTCCATCCGCTCAACCTGAACAGATGCCATCCGAATGCGGTCGTAGTGGCTGATCGCTGTCACCGACAGCTCAAGGGCCTCGGCAACCAATCCAGAGGCCACCCGGGGGGAACACTTCCAGCCTTTGATGGCGGCGTCCATCAGCTGCTTTGGCCCGTACCCATCGCGCACCACCCAGCGATGAAGGGCATGAACCTGGTAGCGGCGTTCAGCCGCCTTTGAGATGGCCTTGACCTCAGCCACGGCCTGATGCTCGCGCCTGAAGTGAAGCTAGGACCAGTTCGTTACCGCCAAAGGCCGGCAGGTGCTTGGCGCAGGTAGCCAGGGCGGCTTGCTGGGCCTGCTTCTTCAGCTTCGCCGGGTTGCGGCCTTTCTTTGAATGGTGACCACGCTGCCGCAGCACACCGGAGATGATCGGGCTCGGCAGGCGATGGCGAACCGCCAGATCCACCACGCTTTCGCCATCCAGCCAACCAGCAACGATCCGATCCATCACCTCCACCTCTGGCGTTTCTTCAGGGAGCAGGTCACCGCGGCGGCGGCGGGAGATCGTGGCGGCGCGCTCGGGCCGGCCGGGCCTCGACTGGTCGTAGAGCCATGCCCCTATTGAGGCCTCACTTCGCCCCAGCGCCATGCCGATGATTGCCTGGCGCTGGCCCTGGGCCATCATTCGGCGGCAGGCTGAGGCCTCTGCCGTGGTCCACAGGTGTCCTTTCCTCTCAGGGCCTGGCCCCCTGGCTCCATTTCGCCGGATTGGCACCCCGGCATCAACGATCAATGCTCGAACACGGTGATAGCTGATCCGCAAACTACTGGCCAGGCTTCCGATCGAGGCCCCCAGGGCGTAGCGCTCGATCAGCAGCGGCACATTGACAGGCTGATCAGCCGGCAGGCAGCCGGAACCGCCCGCCTCCAGATCCCGGCGTTGCCGCCACCGCCGCCTGGCTTCTTCCGGCGATCGGCCGGCTTTGATGTCGCTGATGTGCCTGTAGATCGTGGGAAGGCTGCGCTTGGTTGCGGCGGCAATCTCTCGGGCACCTTGCCCGGCTTGCATCATCTCAGCGATCTGCTTCCGCTCCTTATCGGTGATCCATGCCGCGCCTGTCGGCAATCGCCCGGCTCTTCTGATGTCCCTCATGTGGTTGTAGATCGTGGAGAGGCTGCGCTTGGTTGCGGCGGCAATCTCTTGGGCGCCTTGCCCGGCTTGCAGCATCTCAGCGATCTGCTTCCGCTCCTTATCGGTGATCCGTGCCGCGCCTGTCGGCAATCGCCCGGGTTTGATGTCGCTGATGTGCCTGTAGATCGCGGGAAGGCTGCGCTTGGTTGCGGCGGCAATCTCTCGGGCGCCTTGCCCGGCTTGCAGCATCTCAGCGATCTGCTCTCTCTCCTTATCGGTGATCCGCCAGGACCGGCCGCTCTCCCAATCCGCGCCTGCTGTCAACGGCCCAACCTCGCCAGCATTGATTCAGCAGCTCGAACCAGCCGCGCCTCTGTCGTCTCTTCCTCTGGCATTGCCTCGGCCAGCCTCACCATCAGCTGCTGGAACTCCCTCAGGTCTTCCTCTGTTGAAAACCTCAGCTTGACTTCGAGGCCGCCCGCGCTGGCTCCTTCCCCTCCCCCTTTATCGCCTGGAGGTGGGTCCAGGTCGCTGATCAGCGCTTTGAACTCATCATCGGTGAAGTAAGGACTGAGATCGAGGCCAGAGTGCTCTTCCAGCAGGGTGTTGAGAGCTTCCCCGCTGAATCCTGAGGTGTCTGACGAACGGTTGTCAGCAACGCCATACTCGGCCTTCTGTTCGGGATTTAGATCAGAACGCTGGACCGCCACCAGCGTGTTGCCATCTACCGGAACAATGAGCACCCGCTCAATCCCGATCGATGCGGCCGCCTCGGCGGTGCCGTTCCCGGCCAAGAGGGTCCCGTGCTCATCAATCACCACAGACCGGGCCGCGCCGAACTCAGAGAGAGAACGCTCGATCATCCCTGTGGACCGTTGCGTTCGACGCCGGGCGTTCTTCCTATCCGGCAGCAGCGCTGCCAGGGTTGTCATCGTCGTGGGTGGCAACGGCGGCAAAGTGGCGGGACGCTTGCTACTCATTGAAGGGAACCTGCTGGCATGATGTTACTCACTCAACAGCGGACAATTCAATTTTGGAAGCGGTCAAGACACGCCCTTTTGGCTTTTGCGTCTCTGACGGGATACTGAAAAAACACCCAGACAACTGGGAAATAGCGAAGACGTGGATCGAGAGTCTCTTTGACACCGGGTTTCTCTGGGCGACAACTGCGCGGCGGATGGGCTGTTATCGCATCACCCTCCAGCGATTCTGGGAGAATCCTGCGCTGCGTGGCAAGGGTCACCAGGAAACAGAAGCGCGGCTAATTGATGAAGTTGACTGGGCCGCTGGCCAACGATTGATCAATGCCGGCAAGGGTTGCAACGAACTGTTCGGGGGAAAGCAGCACACGTTTGATGGGCTCATTCGCTGCGGGGATTGCCGAACCCGACTGAAAAGAACCGATTGCAATACTGGGCCCGGGTGGCATTGCAGGAAATGCTATAGCCCAAAATATAAGGTCCACGAACTGATGATAAAACGAACCCTCTTTCAGGCCATGCAAAGCCGGCTGCCTCAGCTTGCACGGCTTTGCGAGCACCGCAACCCGATACAACTGGCACGGCAACAGGAATGGCTAAAACTGCTTGGTGATTATGTAAACATCGGGCAACGTCTTCAGGCGGTAGGGATGCGCAGGATGAAGTACCCCTTGATGGCCGTCAGAAACCAGCTGGCGATGGATCAGCTGGGTGAGCTCCCGAACCTCGAGCGGCAAAACTGGGTCGCCACGTTCAGCCAGTGGGGGGCCTGGGAGCAGGCCTCAGATCACCAGTGGCGACTCATCAGTACGTTCTTCATTCGCTCCCTCTATTGGGATCCAACCGGCGGCGGGAAAATCCGCCTCCAGCTCTTCAGGCCCGACCTTGTTGATCCAGCTGTCATGGAGCGCGACCAGCGCCCCGGTGAGAGAGGACTCTTTCCAGTTGACCACTTGCCGCTTAGCCATCCGGGCCTTGGCGCTTGAAGGCCGAACAATGGTAAAACCGGCCGCCGGCCTCGGGGAACTCGAAGTAGCAGCCAGCGGGCGCCGTCCAATGGATGCAAGCCGGGCAGCTGGTGGGGGCGTTCTCTCTGCGCTTCTGCTCCCTGGCCAGGATCGCTTCAGGCGTTTGCTTGCTGCAGTGCCGACACAGAAGCCCATGCGCACGGGTGGGGATGCCGCAGCTGTGGCAGTGCTTCACAGCTGGCGCTCCTTCTCCGGTAACCAGCCCCAAAAGCGCATAAAACGGCGCAGAGACTGACCAGCAGCGATGCCGGCGCCCTGGGGGCTGGCAGCTGCGAGAGCAGCAGACCCATCGGTGTAGACGCCAGACCGGTGCGGATAGTCGTCAGTGGCGAAAACCACCCAGGTATCGGGGCCGCCACCTTTCCCGGCTGATACGAATTGAACAGAGAGAGCCCCAGGGCAGGGAGTGATGGTCCATATCGAGCTAACACCCTCGGGAGGCAACTCGACACCTAGAGCAGCGGCCAGGGCTTCCTTGTAGGGCGATTCCGGGATGGCCTTGAGTTGGCGCAGGTCAGGCGTGGTCATGGAACCTGTGGAATCATGTAAAACGGCAGCCAATATCTGTAGTCAGCAATCCCAGGGCCGCCAAGATCCCTCCATCGAAGCAACTCCCAGTAATCGGAATCATCATTCCAGAACCATGCCTCCCCTCTGTTGGACAGGAACGGCGGCGCTGGGCGCGGGGTGGTTGACTCCAGCAACTGTGGGGCAGGCCAGAACATGGCGGGATGAAGCCAGCTCGCTGGGAAATGAGGGCTGAGGTTGGGCGTGGGGGGCATTGCTAAGGGTGTCCGTTAGATAGGGCTTCGGCTACGGCGGCGCAGAATTCGGGGCAGGTTACCATGCGACCTTCTTGTTCGCCGTTGAATGCGGCGTGATCTATTGATAGAAACGCTTTGTAAAAGCTATATAATGGTTTCCCGCACCAACTGAAGTGCGGCGCACGCCCAGGCTCCGGTGATGGAAAACAGTCTCTTTTGATGCAGCGGATCGATTCGGGGCGGGTCATAGGGTTTTCTCCATCTCATCCAAGCGCGCCTGAATAGCGGCAAGCTGTTCGCGCAGTTGCTGCATCTCGGAGGGTGGTTCAGGCTCAGGTTGCGGTGGCTGGTAGCGGGGGCAATAAAGATGCAGAACCAGGCCTTCCACGGCGTCTCCCGCTATCGGCCTTCGATCTGTGATCCATTTCAGCACTGTCACATCGGATGCAAGGCGAATCTCGACGATTTCGTGCGGGTGAGTACGGCCTCTCTCGTGTTCTCCTTGTTGAGTGTATAAAAGGCCGGCGATTTCGTAAGGAAAACGAGTACCACCTGAAAACTTGCAAGGAGCGATAAGGCGTGAGCCTTTGCGTTGCTCAACACAAACATCTTGGTCAACAAAATTTGATAGGTCGATGTCGGTCATGATTTTTGTTTGGTGGAGTGTTCGAGGGTTGCGGAATAGGTGTCATTCGCCTGACAGGCAACACCATCTTGCCCTGTCACTCTTCTATACCCCGCAATTCAGCCTTAGGCCAAGAAAAGCCGTACAGAATGGAAGCAGCAGCGCCCTCACGCCAGAAACGAGGGGAGTAAGCGTAAAGATGGGCGCGGCGCACTGCGCACTTGGCTAAATCGTTTAGAAGTTTGGTTGTCATTAGCTCGCCTCTTCATCTTCAGGCTCGACAATGGGAACATCTTTCCAGCGGCCACCGTAGATAGAAGTCTGGAGTTGCAGATAAGGGACAGCCTGGGTAACAGTGTGGTTTTCGGTGCTATGTTCTGGAACAATGCTCCAAGGCAATTCGTGGGTCGTAGCCACCGCCGAATGCGCGGTCACAATCCTGCGGTCCCCACTGATCCCCTACTTGTTCTTCCATCCACAGGCATAAAGCTGCTTCGTATTCATCGCGGGTTTTGTCGTGTTCAATTGCCCAGAACAGCAGATCGTCTGCCCTGGCCATAAACAGGGCGAGCGTGGCTGGGGCATAACGCCTGAACAGGCGGGTTGAGATGGGTTTGATGACCGTCTCGGTGACGGCCAGCGTGATAACTGCGGTGGCGGCGAATGGGGCGAAAAGTTCGGGGATCATGCTGATCTTGCAAAGGATTCAAGTTCTTCGATTGTGGCGGTTTCTAGCCACCATTGAAACTGCTCAGGGGAGAGCAGCGCGGGGCGGTGTTTGAATAACTCGATTAGTCATCGGCACACCTTGCTGATCAGTCGTTTGGTGGTAGCTCGATCACTGGCAGTGCTGCGATTATCACTCTCTTCAATGAAGAGCAGATGCCTGTAGGTCGTGCAGGCCCACCGAAACTTGCCCTTCTTGGCGAAGTTTCCGCCATGCCATAGGGCGCCCATTTTGGCGTATTCGAACATCGAGCGAGGATTTGGCTGGAGGCTCTGCGCAGAGGCAGGAGCCAGGGCGCCAACGGCGAGCAGGAGGGGGAGCAGGAGGAAGCGTTTCATTGGGGTGATGGTTGGGGAACAGTGGGACGGCGAAGGAGGCGGCGGCGCTTGACCCGGACCGTTGCATCAGCAGCGATCAGGGCGAAGCTCACGCTGCTGAGCTGTTGGCGGGCGCTGGCAGCGAAACTGGCCAGCCATTCGGGGTCTTTCATGTCGTTCATTCGGTGCGCTGCAGGTTTTTGATGAGCCACCGGCGGGAATCGAGCGCATCAACCCAGTGGCCGATTGCTTGATCCACTCCAACGAGCTCCACCGTGGTCTTGCCTGGGCGGGCATAGATCACGAATGATCTCGACGGAAACCAGCCCCAGGAGTCACCCAGTAGGGCCAGGGCAGCACCAAGCTCAGCCTCGACGTGGATCGGGTTGAGCTGGTCACGCGGCGCCGTCTGGACGGTGGCGATGCCCAGGTCGCCGCCATTGCGGAACTTGACCAATAGCTCGGCGGTGGTGGCCACCATCAGCCGGCGGTGCCGCAGGTGAATCGGTGCCGCGTGACAGGTGAGCTGATCCCAGAACCCGTGAGCAAGCAGCGGCTCGATCACCTCCAGGTGGTCGCTGAATGGTGCCGCTGTCGGCTGCCACAGGCCACCAGCAGACCGATCGGCATCAAAGCGGCTGGTCGCATAGGCCACGCAAGCGCGCAGCACGATCAGGTTCCTTTCAGCGTGTAGGCGGTGATGCGGGTGGATGGTCGCCAGGATCTCCCGGGCGGTTTGGTGAATCGGCTCACCAGCGGTGGACACATAGCCGCGGCCGTCTGGCATGACGGGATGGTTGTGAAGCCAGGCGGGAAGGGAGTGGATCATTTACCAGGCCTCTGTGGGTTCTGGTTGTCCGATGGCCGCGGCCATCGGCTGGAAGGAGGCGGCGGAGATTATGGCTGCAGTTGGCACCAGGTCGGCCCCTGGGGGCAGGCAATGGATAACGGCGTGGGAGTTTGCCCATCCATCGGGCCCTGGGCCTTGGAGGCGATCGTCAGCGGAGTGAAAGCGGATGCCACCCGCGATGAAGAAGCGTCCGAGGTGTGCCTGGACGTTGACGTGATGGATCTCGAGGTGATCGAGGTGATCGAGGTGGTCGCCGGCTGGTGCGAGGACCATGGCGGTGCCGATGGGCGGGAGAGGGAAGCGTGTGGAAGCCTTCATGGGACCACACCGTTGTTGGCATTGATTAACCGCCAGAACTCCGGCCAGGATGCGGCGATTTTGGGGGCGGTGCGCCAGTACCAGAGGGCCGTAGCGCGGCGTTTGCGGCGTTCCATGCGGTGAACTCAGGGATGCTGCAGCCAGGCGGCCTTGCGAGCCCAGCTGACGCTTCCGGGGATGAGCGGGAGGTTGATCATGGTGTTGGGGGGAGGATGCTGCCGATAGAGGCAGTGGTCATGGCGGCCG
>Ga0222655_1000693_pt1 | contig 13776 bp, 16 predicted proteins | sample AntAcemetagen423_FD_179857 | JGI IMG/M metagenome (GOLD analysis project Ga0222655, IMG submission 179857) | Saline water microbial communities from Ace Lake, Antarctica - #423 | ecosystem: Environmental > Aquatic > Non-marine Saline and Alkaline > Saline | place: Antarctica: Ace Lake... | reverse complement strand
CCTGCCAGCCAAGTCGGTAAGCTTCATCGTAGGAAAGCGGAATATTTTGGGCTGCATGAAACTTTACAAGATGTTTAACATCATAATCTAAAATGGGTTCAATAGAGCCTGCCTTTTTTTGGAGTGTCATTTTGATTTATCTTCAGCTGTGAATGTTTACTATTTGTTTCTAGTATATGTCTTTACATCAATAAGTCAATGTACTAGTACATTGATTCATTCAATATAAATAATATAGAGAAAATTTTATACAAAGTAGTATAATATAATGAGTTTGTCAATATTTATTAATTTGTTATACTTAATATTATATGAAGGCTACAGAAAAAGAGCTGGCTCAAATATTTCTTAAAGTAAAAAGCGATAAAGATATTACTAAGCTTTTCTCTATTTTTACAACTTCGAAAGAGTATGAAGAAATATTAAACAGGTTGCGTATTTTAAATATGCTTAATCAGGGTGTTTCTCAGCGAGAAATTGCTAAAAAACTTGGCGTTGGTATCGCTACGGTAACAAGAGGTTCAAGTGAGTTGAAAAATTATCGTAATTACATTTTGTAAAGAAGTGTGAGCATGCCTTCAAAAGCTTCTTTATTTCTATGATATAATTTCTGCATGAATAAAAAACCATTAATTATTGGAAACTGGAAGATGAATCCAAGTACTGTAAAAGAAGCAGTAAAGAATTTCCAAGATATTAAAGCAACAGCAGGTGTAAACAAAAAGGTTGAAACCATAATGTGTCCACCAACCAGCTATCTTGCTTTGTTTAAGGGGGAAACATTACTAGGTGTACAAAATATGTTTTATGAAGAGAGCGGTGCGTATACTGGAGAAACTTCGCCATTAATGTTGGATGATTTAGGTATTCAATATGTTATTTTAGGTCATTCAGAGCGACGTGCCCTTGGTGAGACAGATGCGGATGTTGCAAAAAAAGTTGTTGCTTGTATTAAGCATTCACTAACACCCATTGTTTGTGTAGGTGAGCCCTCTCGTGACACTGATGATTACAGTAATTTTGTTGCTGATCAAGTAAAGCAGGCAGTTAGTATGATCCCAGTAGAAGCGGTTCCTCAGCTGGTTTTTGCTTACGAACCTATTTGGGCTATCGGTGCAGACGCCGAGCGGCCTGCAACAGCAGAAGAAGCTAAAGAGATGAGATTATTTATTCGAAAAATACTGACTGATATTGCGGGCGATTATGCAAACAACGTTCGTATCATGTATGGCGGGTCAACAAAACCCGAAAATACGGAAGAGTTTTTAGTACGCGGAGAAGCTGACGGCTTACTTGTTGGTGGGGCAAGCCTAGATCCAAAGAAATTTGGCGAGATGATTGAAATAGCAAACAATTTATAATATGAAATCAATTGCAGATGTAACAGATTTAAAAGGGAAACGCGTACTTGTGCGTACTGACTTCAATACTACTGCAGGTTCTGATGGTCTATTTGCAGAGAATGAAACATTTCGTATTCACAAAGCAATGCGAACCTTAGATTTTTTACGACAGCAAGGTGCGCGTATTATTATCATCAGTCATGTTGGAAGAGATCTGCAAGAAACACTTGAGCCGATTGCAACATATATGCAAAATGAAATGAATATTAACTCAAAGTTTGTTTCAGAAATTACAGGCGACAGTGTACGACAAAAAGTTGATAATCTACAAGATGGCGAGATTTTAATATTAGAAAACTTACGTTCGCACGCAGGAGAAAAAACAAATAGTGCAGACTTTGCACAAGAACTAGCAAGTTATGCTGATCTCTATGTAAACGAAGCTTTTTCAAACTCGCATCGCGAACACACTAGTATGGTAGGTGTTCCAAAGTTATTACCCTCATACGCGGGCTTCCAATTTATAGATGAAGTAAATAATCTAGATAAAGTGCGAAGTCCGGAACAACCACTACTGGTTATTATGGGCGGTGTAAAATTTGAGACTAAGCTTGATTTGATGCACCAGTTCTTACCTACTGCACAACATATTGTTGTAGGTGGAGGTTTAGCAAATCGCTTATATCAAGATAAAGGTTTGAATATTGGTGGATCATTAGTCGATGACGAAGGTGATACAAGTGATTTAGTTTCGAACGAAAAAATACTGCTTCCTAAAAATGTTATTACAGAGCAAGAAACAAAATCAGTAAAAGATATTCGGGATAGTGAAAGAATTCTTGATGTTGAGGTTGCAGAATTTCAAGACTTAATACAAGGTGCAAAAACTATTCTTTGGAACGGACCAATGGGATATTATGAAGGTGGGTTTACAAAAGGAACTGTTGATATAGCAAAAATGATCGCAGAAAGTGACGCGACCAGTATTGTCGGTGGCGGTGACACGGTTAATGTTTTATATGATGAGAATATTTTAGATAAGTTTACGTTTGTATCGACTGCAGGTGGAGCGATGCTAGACTACTTGGTGCACGGAACACTTCCTGGGATAGAAGTTCTAAAATAAGAGATAGATATAGTTTTAAGTGCGAAACTTGCCTTAGGGCAAGTTTTTGTGTTTAATAAGTAAAATACTTAAAAACGAAACAGGGATGAAAAATACAGATTTTGTTAAAGCGCTTGTTTGTGAAAATAAGCCTGGATATATTAAAATTAACAATAGTAGCAATCTTATTAGTTCTATATTACCTCATTTTGAAACACTATGTTGTCGTCCGCTAGATTATCGGAAGAGATTTTGTACAGACTGGAAGAGCTCTCAGGAGAAAGGGTTTGATCCAGACTGTGGTCTGGTATGGAGGGAAGATGATCTTCATGATAGTAAGATATTTCTTCATGAGCGTCCGAACTTACGCAGCGAGCTGAAGCGAGCAGGAATTACGCTTACTCCTTCAGAGGATATTCTTATCTCGGGTGCCGAGAATTTGTATAAGATTTGTTACGATGAGGCTCAGGAAATCTGCCGTCTCCTAGACAAAGAATTACCAGGTTTCAATTTCGAGAAACAGTTTCTTGTGAAGGAAAGTAGTCATGTACTTCGATTATTACGGTACTCGCCTGATCGAGAGTTTTATGCGCAGCCCCATTATGATGTAGGATTTATGACGTTTGCAATGTTTAATGGCTTCTTGGGCAAGAAACATACAGAGCCAACATTATTTGTTGAAGGACACGGTGTTTCTCTTGAGAAAGATATGGCGTATAGTTTTTTAGGAATGAAGTCTCCAGTATTTTCTGACGTCTCCTTAGATGGAGATTTTGCAAAAGCTTTACAAGATGACTGGAATCACGACTTTGCAGGCCTCTTGCCACACGTGCATCATGCTCAATCTAAAAACACAAAAGCAGTACGCTATGCGGTGGTATTTTTTGTTCATATTGACGTTGGTCTCAGTCTAGAAGAGATGAGCCTTATACAGAAAAGATTTTTATGATCTATTCTGTGAATATTATATAGTTGGAGCCAGTCTTATAAAAGATTGGCTTTAATTTTTTCTACATGAGTTTCGAAATCTTTCTCACTTCCATCGTTAGGTAGGTCGGGCCAGAGCCATACGTGAGCATGTTCTACTTCTTCACCATAGACTTGGCTGCGAACTAACTCATGGTCATATGCTTTTTGCAAAGCCCTGGCTATTTTTTGTACGAGCTCAAAATAAGACGCAATATTTCCATGATCCCAAACAAAACGCATGTGATCTTTAGGAATAACTTGTACATGTCCCGGTGCTCTCGGAAAAATATCAAGAAATGCTAAAAACTGGTCATCTTCGTAGACTTTATAAGCTGGAATTTCTCCGGATATTATTTTGCAGAAAATACAATTATCATCTTTCATACTTTCTATAGTAGCTATATTTGATTTTTTTGTCTATAAACAATTCACCGCACAAATCATAGAGACTGTGCGGTGTAGTTGTATTTTTTAACCAGGACTTGATAGTAATGCCATTACTAAGCCAGTTACATCACTAAATGACGTTGAGTTCAAGACTGTAGGTGGTAGTAAGTGATCTCCAGTTATACCCACAACAACCCATAAAGGCAGACATTCCTCAAGGATTTCTTTAGCAGAAAGACTTCTGTTCGAAGGTCCTTCTACTGGTATGATACTCTCGCTAGTTTGGTGATGTGTTACGCCTGGCGTAACATAAGGACTTCTGATGTTTTTATCTTCCATGACTTTTGAGTTATAAGGTTCATATTAATTAATACTATGTTTTAACTCTTTTGTCTAATCATATAGTGTATAGCGTCATGATATAATCGAGCCTACATGGATAATAAACAGTACACGAGCGACCTCGTTCAAACACTCTTAAAAAATAGAGGCATCACAAAAAAAGAAGATCAAGAGATTTTTGTGAGTCCAGATTTTAAGCGTGATACATATGATCATTGGAAATTGCACGATATAGAGAAGGCCGTGATGCGTATTATTGAAGCATTAAATAGAAAGGAGAAAATTATTGTATATGCTGATTATGACGCAGACGGTATTCCAGGTGCTGTAGTGTTTTCTGATTTTTTTAACAAAATTAATTATAAAAACTTTGAAATTTATATTCCACATCGACATAATGAAGGGTACGGACTACATCAAGATGCTGTCGAGCAATTTATAAAAGACAATGTTGATTTATTGATTACGATTGATTTAGGAATTACCGCGGTCGACGAAGTTGCATACGCTAAAGAAAATGGATTAGATATTATTGTAACCGATCATCATGAAGCGGGAGAAAAAATTCCTGATGCATTTGCTGTGGTGAATCCAAAACTCGGAGACTACCCTGACCCAATGCTGTGCGGTGCGGCGGTTGCATGGAAACTAGTGAGCGCAGTTATTGAACGTATGCACGACGACGAAGAACTTGCTGAGATTGCACCAGCTGTTGGTTGGGAGAAGTGGTTACTTGATATGGTTGGGATTGCAACATTGTCAGATATGGTTCCACTTCGAAATGAAAACCGAACATTAGCTTGGTACGGATTACATGTGTTGCGAAAAACGAAAAGACTTGGGCTTCTCGCTCTTTTGAAAAAAATGTATATGCGAAAAGAATATTTGCTAGAAGACGATATTACATTTATGATTACGCCGCGCATTAATGCAGCTTCGCGTATGGCGCATCCAATTGATGCCTTCAAATTGCTTGCGACTCAAGATGTTATTGAGTCGCACATGATGACACAGCATCTCGTTGAGCTAAATGATCAGCGGAAAAAGCTTGTAGCGCAAACTATGCGTGAGGCATATAAGAAATTAAAAGCTCGCGACTTACCAGGTGTCATTGTTATTGGAAGTCCGGACTGGAAAGCAGGTATCCTAGGGCTTGTTGCAAGTAAAATTGTCGAAGAGTTTCACAGACCAGCTTTTGTGTGGAGTCGCGAAAATGGACATATCAAAGGATCGTGTCGAACATGGAATGGGTGTGACTTACATGAATTAATGACAGCGGCACCCGAGGGAACATTCTTGCAGTACGGAGGACACAAAGAAGCGGGCGGTTTTAGTGCTACTGAAGAAGCAATTCACGATTTAGAAAAAAACCTACTCAGCGCGTACTCTCCCGCTGCAGAAGAAGAGGATACTGAGATAGGGTATGACGCCGCACTACCACTTTCGAGTGTAAATTATGCAACATATAATGATGTTCGAAAGCTAGCTCCGTTTGGTGTAGCAAATCCAAAACCACAATTTCTTTTCTCAGGCGTTGAGATTATTGATGTACGTATTTTTGGGAAGCAAAAAAACCATATTGAATTGACGATAAAACAAGATAATACAAACGTAAAAGCTATGAGCTTTTTTGCCACAGCTGATTCGTTCACTACACCTATTGAAGTTGGCATGACTGTTTCATGTATAGCAAACATTGAAGAAGACACGTTTGGCCGTAATAGATCAATTCGTTTGCGCCTTGTTGATGTTATGACAGCTTAAACGATCTTCATTTTTAATTCATCGTAACTCTGATACAATACGTTTCATGGAAAAAGAACTAGAAAATAAACTAATGATATTCACCGACGGTGCCTCCCTTGGTAACCCTGGACCAGGTGGTTACGGAGCTGTTCTTGTGTTTCCCGTACTAGACGAGGTTGTGGAACTTGGTGGAAACAAGCCAAGCACAACAAACAATGAGATGGAACTTTCTGCTGTGATTGCAGCATTTTCACACTCAGTAACAAGCTCATCACATGTTCACATTCACACAGACTCATCATATGTGATTAACGGAATTACAAAGTGGGTATATGGATGGGAGAAGAATGACTGGATGACATCACAAAAAGAGCCTGTTTCACACAAAGAGTTATGGCAGTCACTCGTTTCACTGGTGCGAGAACGAGAACGAGCAACCTCTGTTTCATGGCACCATGTACCGGGTCATTCAGGTGTAAATGGAAATGAGAGAGCTGATGAAATTGCATCTGCTTTTGCGGCAGCCGGGAATCCTGCATTATTCCGTGGACGACTGAGCGCTTATGATCAAAAAGATATTCTTGATACGAGTTACGATGAAGCAGAGTATGCAAAACGGCAAGCAACAAAAGATCGGGCAAAACTAAAAGCTTATTCATATCTATCAATGGTGGATGGTGTAATTGACAAGCACGAGTCTTGGGCTGAATGTGAACGACGCGTAAAAGGTAATAAAGCAAAATTTAGAAAAGCAGTCTCTGCTGAAGAGGAACAACAAATTATCGACGAATGGACGAAAGCTAATAAATAAAAGTTTCTATTATGAGTACTACGAACCGAGTTGTCTTTGCTACGATACTCGGTTTTTTAACAGGTGTTGCCATTAATTCGGTTTTTAGTATTTATCACCCCGGAATACTTATTATATCTATTTTACTAACAATACTTTCGATTGTAAGTACGTCGTTCAAAAAAACAAGATCAATGGCTTGGATACTTTTTCTGATTACAGCATTTGTGTGGGGAATGTTTCATGTCGGCAGTGTCCTCTCGAGCGATTTAGAGAATAGTCAGAAGTTAGCTTCATTTGCTGATGAACACGTTGTAATCGAAGGGGTTGTAGTGCGTGACCCAGATCAAAGATTATCGAGCAAAAAAGTTGTTGTTGATATTGATCGTGCTCAAGGTGGTTTGCGCGAAGAGTCCAAAATAAAAGATGTACATATACTAGTAACGCTTGATCGACATGCAGATATTCAATACGGAGACCTTATTCGTATGAGCGGTCGATTATCTGTCCCAAGTAATTTTATTACTGACACTGGTCGCGAGTTTGATTATAAAAACTATCTCGCAAAGGATGATATTTTCTATCAAATGTATCTGCCCGAATTTGAAATTTTAGGTACAGGTGACGGTTCACATATTACTGCGTGGATGTTGTCATTAAAGCATGTCCTCGTACACAGTATTAATAAAGTCTTTTCACAACCAGAAGGATCACTTCTAGCTGGGGAATTATTTGGAGAAAAGTCTGCCTTGGGCGGCGAACTGCAAGATGCGTTTCGCCGTACAGGTGTGATTCATATTGTGGTGCTATCAGGTTTTAACATTACAATTGTTTCACTCTTTATTATTTGGTTACTGACAAGATTTTTACATCCACGTGTTGCATTATTCTTTGGTATTGCTGGTATTGTTCTATTTGCGCTACTTGTCGGTGGTGGAGCAACGGTCATTCGTGCCAGTATCATGGCAATTTTAGTAATTGTCGCTAGACTTTTCGGTCGCGATTATGATGTTACGCGTGGATTATTCTTAGCAGCATTCTTTATGATTTTGCATAATCCAAAAATACTTGTTTTTGATATTTCATTTCAATTGTCGTTTCTTGCAACACTCAGTTTGATTTATATTGCGCCGCACATAGAGAAAAAATTAGGATGGGTGACGACAAAAATTGAGTTGCGTGAAACCTTGGTGCAAACATTATCGGCTCAAGTTTTTGTTATGCCGCTTCTCTTATATTCAATTGGAGAATTTTCTGTTGTATCGGTTTTTGTAAATATACTAGTAGTACCACTTGTGCCCATGACAATGTTGTTTGGATTTATGACTGGTGTTGTAGGGCTTTTTTCACAAACACTCGCCATGATATTTATGTTTCCCGCGCACCTGCTACTCATGTTGCAACTACTCTTTGTTGGACTTTTTAACAAACTATCTTTTGCGGCGATCTATATTCCACCGATTCCATGGTGGCTCGTACTTGGATTATATACAGGCATAGGAATTTGGGTTGCGAAACAGTATAAGAAGAATATTAGAAATGAAACACTAGACTCAAGCTCAAGATTTGCTCAGAAATTGCAAAAAGACTAGGCCATGGTAGTGTGTCAATAAGATTGAACCACTAAAAACTAGGAATTATGGCAGAAGAAAGAGATAAAGATGAATACATCTTGATGAAAACTGTTGATCAGTTGACGGGATTCTTGGAAGAATTTGAGAACTTAATGGAACATGAGCCAGATAAGAAAGATCTTACAATTACGCACCAAGCATATTCTGCAGAGTTTGCTTTTCTTACTCAGGATAATGTACTAGAAGATAAGGCAGGTAGATTTTTGATTAAGGGGCCACAGCCTGGTAAAAGGCTGGTTGATCAGGAGGTTGCAGACTTGTTTCGAAAATATGCTGATTTTACGAGAGCAGAAGGATGTGATCGGCTTGCAGCATTATTTGAAGCCCATGCTGTTATTTACGAAATGGGATATGGAAGTACCTTGTCATACGGTCTCGTAGAAGAGATGCGGCAACATTTTTTGCCAGGAGATACATATGTATCAGAGAATTAATTAGAGCCCCGAAAATCGGGGCTTTAGTATTTGGTCTTGAATCTGATACAATATTTAATATGGAAAATATGGACTCATGGCAAAATTTGATAAATGTACAATCTGATTATGATCCAGAAACAGATTGGCGTAAATTTTGGGATCGTAAAATGGAAAAAGGAAACTTGTCTGGCAAAAACCTGAGAAGTGCACTTAAGTATGTTGTAAATAAAGATGAAGCTTTAGATTTTGGAGCCGGCTCTCTTGCTGATACTGCAGAATTAGTAAAGTTCGGCTTTCAACATGTAACTGCTGCAGATATATCTCCATTTTTTGAAAAGTATAATACAGAAAAAAATAGTGAACTGGTTTCTAGTAGCAACCTAGACTTGGTTGAGAAAAGCTTTGACACGTTTAATTTTCAAAAAGACACGTATGATTTGATCAACGCTAGTTCAGCTTTACGGTTCAGTTCGCCAGAAAATTTCCAAGAAATGTTTACACAGCTCAAAGTATCTCTTAAGAAAGATGGTATTCTCGTGTGCAATATTCCTCGCGTAGATCATCCGTCAAATACTTCAGAAAATGATAACCAGATGTTCTTTACAGAAGAGAAGGCGCAGGCGCTTGTTGAAGATATGATTATTATACAGTTTAAACTTAGGATGCTTCCCAAATTAGGAGACGCAAGCGATCTTAGGAATAGACCTTATTTTCAAATTATTGCTCAGAAGGCTTAGGTTGCCTAAGATAAATTACACAGCTCTTGTTTTTTGTGTAAAAAAGTATATTCTTTGTTTGAAATTAATATAACACCTTAAATCATTCAAAATGAAAACAACAGGAACCCCCGTCTTAATCTCGACTTTAACTCCCGAATTATTTGCCGAGAAACTTGTTCAAGAGATTGCCAGCGAAAAAAATAGTGATGAAACAAAAAAGCATCTTGATTTCATAAGTACGCTGTATCATCTTGGTAAGACTGATCTGTACGAGCTCAAGTTTGTAGTTGAAGCAATACTTCAAGGATGGAGTGGAGAAAATGTCTCCATTATCAAGCCGAAAGAGTCTTTTGTTCAGCTTATGAATACTCTTATTTCGGACGCAGAAGAATATAGGTCAGTTACGAACACTCCTTCTTATGAAGAAGTTCTGATGTGGTACGACCGAAAAATTCCTTTTGTTCCTGAGTCAATAGTGAGTAAGGCAAGGAGATTGCTTGAAGCTGTAGAATATTTCGCTGATAAAGGCTAGTTAGCCGTCTCATTTTTAAAAGCCACCTCTGAACATCGAGGTGCTTTTTTATATAAAATTTATTTAAATATGCTATTCTAGCAGAATGAAGAAACGAATTATAACTATCGCAGGGAAGCCAGGTAGCGGTAAATCAAGCGCCGCTAAAAATGTAGCCCAAGAACTTTCTTATAAACATTATTCATCGGGAGATTTTTTCCGTAGTATTGCTAATAATCGTGGAGTTTCGGTTACAGAGTTAAATAAAATTGCTGAAACAGATCCGCAAATTGACATTGATATTGATGAAAAAAACAGAGCACTAAATAATGAGATTGATTTAGTGGTAGATTCACGCACAGCTTTTCATTGGGTGCCAGAATCGTTCCGGGTATATCTAGACATCGACCCTGATGTAGCGATTCGTCGCATTATGCAAGACTTGGCTGTAAATGCTGATCGACAAAAATCAGAAGAAGCATACAAAAACTTAGAAGAAGCAAAAGAACATATGGTGACACGATACAGTAGCGAAAATAAACGTTACCAAGATTTGTATCAACTTGATCCGTCACAACATGAAAATTACGACTTAATTATCGATACAGGAATTTCTACAAATAATCTAGATTCAGTGGTTACAGAGATTATTGAGAAATATAGTACATGGATTGAAGGATAAATGATGAATAAAAAACAATCATATTTTCTCTTTGGAGCAGTACTGGTCGTAATTATCGCGATAGTACTGCTTTTTGTTTTACATTTTCAAAATAAACCACGCGACATTTTAACTGTTTCATTTCTAAATGTTGGGCAAGGTGATGCAATATTTATTGAAGCGCCAAATAAAAAACAAATACTTGTCGATGGTGGAGGCGATGGAAGTATCTTACGAGAACTTGGTAGTGTCATGCCATTCTATGATCGCAGTATTGATATTGTAGTTGCGACACACCCAGATAAAGACCATATTGGAGGATTGATTGACGTAGTGCAAAATTTTTCAGTTGATCAGGTAATTCGATCTGGCGCTGAGTCAGATACAAGTACTTTTAAATTGTTCGACAGTCTAATTGTTCGGCAGGATATTGTTGAACACACAGCAGAGCGTGGTATGCGCATATATTTAGACGAAGAGCTTGGAATATATATAGATGTATTACATCCTGCGTATGATGTCTCGCGCGTACAAGATAAAAATGATGCGTCAATTATTTTGCGATTGGTTTACGGTGAGACAGAATTTTTGTTAACAGGTGATGCTTCAGATCGTATCGAACGAGAGCTAGTTACAAAAGGTAATACAGAAGATATTCAAAGCGATGTTTTAAAATTAGGTCATCATGGCTCAAAGACATCAAGCGATCTAGAATTCTTGCAAGTGGTTCAACCAGAGTTGGCAATTGTTTCAGCTGGTTGCGATAACAGGTATGGTCATCCACATGGCGAGATTATTAACCGTGTTAAGGAGCTTGATATTATTATCTTAGAGACGTGTATAGAAAATATGATTATTTTAGAGAGTGACGGGGTAAATATTGTCGTACAATAAGGGTTATTGACTTAATTTATATAATATTGTAATATCACGGCTTCTTGTACGTCCTATCTTGTAGGGCTCGCAAGAGCTTAAATAATCTTTTTAAATTGAATATTTTACCTAAATCTTTCTATCATGAAAAAAGTAGTATTAGTGATCGCATCTATTATGATGCAAGTAGTAACAGCGCAAATGGCGTTCGGACAAGGATTAATTCCAACTGAAGATATTCAAGTATATCAGCCTTCAGGGGTGTTGGGACATACAGCTACGTTTAATGTAGTTTTGAGTCCTAGTTCAAATATTTGGTATCAAGGTATGAATTACGGTGATCTTGTGTTTATGGTTGAATACGGAGAGAGTGTAGGGTCAATGTTCTTAGAGACTGATGAAGAGGAGCTTGACCCTCAAACTGGTGCCGGATCTGTTGACTCAGATTATATGCAACCAGAGAGACATTACTACTATCGAACAGTAGTGTATCGTGAATACAATCCTTCTACCAAATGGGTAAGCGCTCCTCAGACAGTGCATGAGTTCGACTCAGGAATAAGCGCTAAAGCTAATGTTGTAATGAGTGGGCCAGATACTATTGCTCATCGTTATGCTGGCTCGTTTACCGGAGTGGTAACCACGCCAGACTTTCCAGGCGAGCACTATACGGTCTACAAGAGAGTTTGTGTGAATAACACATGCGAGCAAGAAGTATACTTGGGCTATATGGAAGCTAATGAAATCGACACGTTTAATTTAATGGTCGAAGCTGAGCCTGGTGATTTTGTTTCACTTCAACTAAAAGCAAGCAACAGTAATGTTGGTAGCGAGAATGAATGGTGGAGCGACTACTTACATCCAGCGTCAGAACCTGCAGTTTTTCTATCTGTACCTACAGTGACTAATCCGAACATGGTACTGAATGGTGGGATTGCATATGGTGGATACGATTCAAACCAATGGTTTGAGGTCGCAGGACCAGAACAGGTTGTTACGTTGGGACCACTGAATCGGGGTACTTACTCCGGCATGGTTAATGAATCTATCATTACTCCAACGACACCGGGCATCTATACGGTAACCTTACTGGCGAGTAACTTTATGGGCACCAATGAGACCTCAGTTGAATTTGAAATCTTGGCTCCTAGCGGAATCAAAGATAGAGAATTTGCCGACAATGTGAAAGTCTATCCAAACCCTACTACTGGACCAGTAACTATCATGTCTCCTGAAAAGGCGACATACACTGTTACTTCGGTAACTGGTAGTACTATTATTTCCAATGTTCCATTGGAAGCTGGTAGAGAGGAAGGTTTAAGTTTGTCGAGCGGCATGTACATGATTTCCATTTATGGAGAAAGTGTGACTGCTCACAAAAAAATAATTGTTCAGTGATACAAATTTCTGAATAATCGAAAAGGCTCGCTAGATCGCGAGCCTTTTTTCATATGTGAAAAATAACAAGTTCAAACAAAAAACCGCCAGTGGCGGTTTTTGTTTAAGATGAAAAGGTCTTTTACTATTTTACGATTCCAGCTTTCTTTAGAGTTGTATACACTCCATTTTTCTTCATGGTTTTCAAAGCTTCTGTAGAAATCTTCACGGTTACCTTTTTATCGATTTCTGAAACGTAGAAAGTTTTCTTTTGTAGATTTGGTTTACGTCGAACTTTTCCGGTTGGATTAAATTTTGTAGCACGAGTACGGTTACTGTATCCTCCAGCCATTTTAGTTCCTTTTCCAGTTATTTCACATATATTTGCCATAAAATTCTTTGAATTAAGTGTGTTAGTTAACGAGCGTCATCATAGCACATAATGTTTAAATTGCAATATCCCCAAATAAAAAAAATACTCCCGGTAAGAAGGTGTTACAATGACCATATGAATATGTCTTTAAATAAATATTTTCTTATTGCTACTCTAGTTAGCATGTTTCTTCTTTACGGCGTAGTGACGGTTGTTGCGGCACCTCCGGGTTCGCAATACAACTCAGCTGAAACATTGGATCCTTCTTGTGCTCCCGGTGCTTTGAACTGTTCGGTTGATATGGCTTTTTCACCCGACGGTTTAGACACATACGTACAATTTAATGATAACGGTTCTTTTGGCTCGTCTTCAAAGTTTATATATGATGAAGATGTACGATTTAATGTTCAAGGCGAATATGGTCCCGGCTATGTAAGTCAGGTAGGATTAACAGATGATATCATGCTAGAACTGTTTGGCTCAGCTTTGAATGTCCCTGCTGCATTTTTGGCACACACAGAAACATCTAC
>Ga0222655_1000690_pt1 | contig 13788 bp, 20 predicted proteins | sample AntAcemetagen423_FD_179857 | JGI IMG/M metagenome (GOLD analysis project Ga0222655, IMG submission 179857) | Saline water microbial communities from Ace Lake, Antarctica - #423 | ecosystem: Environmental > Aquatic > Non-marine Saline and Alkaline > Saline | place: Antarctica: Ace Lake... | reverse complement strand
GGGTGGGTCAAAAAAGCAAAGCTGTAGGATGTGTGTAAGGGTGCAACAGATACCCTACGCAATTTTTGATTAACTTCTTACTATGGAACATTGTTAGTAACATTGTACCGTTACTGATTCACCACTCTAATGAACAACATTGACTAACCCTTATATAATTTTTTAAAATATTATATAGCGAAAAATCCTACGAGGAATAAGACATGACGAGTATAAGCTTTAAAGATTATATCGAAGAACTCGAACTACCTTTAGAATTATGGAAAAATAAGATGGATGATTTATCTTCCCATAGTGAAGAGTGGTGCTCACTAGCTGAACGTTATATTGAAAGAGTTAGAAAAATTAATAAGCTAAAAAAAGAGAGACGAGTATGACCATGCCAATACCTATACCAATTAAAAATGATGGAGAGATTGAGAGAAACGAGGCAGAGTTTATAATGGACTCCACTCTTAAGGACAAACATAGAAGAGAGCCTACTATCTTGGCTTTCATAAATTCTTTCATGAGGTGTAAAAGTATTAAGCAAGCTTGTGATGAGTCAGGTATAAAATATTCTGTTGGTTATTCTTATCGTCATCGTAAAGACATTGCTAATTGTATAACTAAGCTCATTGGGCTTTCGGCTGTGAAGTATGGTTACGATGCGACTGAAGTGTTTGAGAGAGCCAAGGAGATAGCAGAGTTTGATCCTATTGAAGTAATGAATCCAGATGGTACTTATAAAAGTAATTTATATAATGTCTCTCCTGAGGCTCGTCGATGTATTAAAAAGATGAAGGTTAAAAATATATGGTCTAAAGAGAGTGACATAAATGGAGTCGAGACTAAAATTATTATTGGTGAGATGATAGAGTATGAGTTCCACGACAAGATGAAAGGTATTGAGCTTGCAGGTAAAGAGAAAGAGATGTTTAAAAATACTACGAAAGTTGAACACTCTGTTACTAAAGACATGGCTAATTTATTATTAGCTTCGGCTAAGAGAGCTGATGACCAAGTTAAAACTATTACACAAGCCGAGGTTATAGATGTTACTCCATAAAGGTATTAGACCTGAGTATGAGACTGAATTTGTAGTAGCTACTAAGAAACGTAAACTCTTTGATTATTTATTAGAGACTCTCCCTGACGGTACTAAACGTTATTGGAATCAGAGGATGCTTAATAGTGGATGCAATGAAGAGAACGAGGGACTTGTTAGAAGAGATGGACTTATATATTGTGAGAAGTGTGATGAGTGGTTTGATGAAAAACAATTTGCGGAGATAGAGTAATGGTTCATTACTTATATAAAAAAGCAGATGTAGAATATTTAGATACTCTTAATGAGGGTAACATTATTTTTATTGGTGATAATAAAAAGAAACGCTATTACTTGTCTCGTTACGGTGACATAATTAAATACTATGATTACAAAGGCACTGAAAAGGAAGCCGATATTGATGATGTATGGAGGAGAGCGAGATGAAGTGTATAATTTTAGGAGTGAATACTAAGAAGAGATGGAAAGGTAAACCATTAAGTGAAGTAGTTATAAGCCTTGCTAAGTTTGAAAGAGAAGCTACTAACATTGATCGACTTAAACCTTTAGCACTTAGAGAAGTATTTAAGAAGATTCAATTATCTTTTAATAGTGCTAAACTTAAATTCTTCAAAGGTAAAGAGCAAGTAACAAACCAAGAGTATGTTGATTTTGTTAATGTATGGATTAAAAAACGTAAGTTTAATCTTGAGACAAGTGAACAAAGAATGAAACGGAGGTTAGAAGTATGAAAGAGTATAAATACAAATGGGATAATCACCCTATAGAGCCATCTTGGTATGAGCCTGTGTTCTGGTTAATAGTGTTATCTATTTTCCTTATTGTAACTTGTGCTTTATGGTATGTAGTATTTAGAGCAATAGGGATAGTAGTTTAAAAACCCGACACAAAGGAGTCAATGGGTGAAAAAGATATTAGAAATATTAAATGAATTGCATAATAACAAAATAAATTTCTGTCTACAGAGTCGAACTGCTGAAAGCTATTACAATCTAAAAGTCAATACCCCTCAAGGTAAAGAACATTATTTTCATTCAAACAATTTACAAGAGATAGAAGAAGGTCTTACAATAATGTGGGAACACTTAATCGGTAGTACGATGACTGTCATAGAAACCTCTGCACCTTTAAGTGTTCCCATTCCTCCACCAATGCCACCACCACCTTTAGGATAATTTATGAGCGGAGTAACTCAAGAGCAAGCAGCACTATTTAAAAAGATGATTGATGAGAATAGATATGACTTTTGTAAGTTAGTCTATCTCATCTTTCCATTTGGAGAAGCTGAAACTGACTTAGAACACATGGCTCCTTATGAATGGCAAATGGAAGAGTGGCGTAAACTCTCCGATCATTTATCAAACATAGAAACTCGTTACGAAACTTATCGACTAATTATAAGCTCAGGTAACGGTGCTGCTAAAACTGCTTTCGGTGCAATGACTTTAATGATGTTGTTGTTCACTCAAAGATTGAAAGCAAGAGTAACTGCTAACACTGATCCGCAACTCTCTCAAATTATATGGCCGGAGTATGATTTATGGTTTAACAGAGCTAGGTTCGTTGATCACTTCTTTGAAAAGTTTGGAACAACTATTAAAGCCAAGAACCCTAAGTTCGCTAATAACTGGAAGATCGACAGGTTCACTTGGAATGAGCAAAACCCTTCTGCAGTATCAGGACTTCACAATAAAGGTGGAGCTTGTGTTTATGTATTTGAAGAGGGCGCAGGTATTCCTGCTAAGATATGGCAGTACGCTTCAGGTGCATTTACTGAGACAGAAACTATCAAGTTACATTTAGCTTTTGCTAACTCTGATGATCCTGAATCTAAATTTGAACAGAACATGACTTCACCAATTTGGAGGTCAAGAAGAATTGATACAAGAGAGTTATCACATATTGATCCGAAACAAATTGAAGCATGGCTTATTGACAGTGGAGGAGATGAGAACTCAGACGACTTCAGAGTCCGTGTAAGAGGTTTACCAAGAAAGTCAGCTAAAGACTCGATTATTAAATTAGAAGCAGTGGAGGCGGCTCTAGCGAGACGTAAGGACTTCGATAGAGCAAGTGTCTCACATTTCCCTGTCATTCTATCCTGTGACCCTGCTTGGACAGGTGGAGATGAGACAACAATCTGGTACAAGCAAGGACATTATAGTTGTCTACTTGAGCGTTATAAACTTAATAAGCAAATGGGAGAGACTCACCAGAATACTTATAACAAGCTTTGTTATTGGGAGAGACAGTTAGGTGCTGATTCAGTTCACATAGATCAAGGTGAAGGTACAGGTATTTTTACTCTTGCAATGAACGCTCAGAAATATCATTGGGTATTAGTTTCTTTTGCTAACTCTCCAACAGATCAACCTGATCCTAAAGAGTCTGAGTTCGGAAACATTAGAGCTATGATGTATTACAAATTACAAACTGCTTTATTCCAAGGTGGGGTACTTGATTCTAAAAACGAAGATTGGATTGAAGACATTAAGAAACAATTATGTTGGACCAAGGGAACTCGTCACAGAGTAACCCATAAGAAAATGGCTGAAGCTAAACAGGACATTAAAGATCGCGTTGGTAAGTCTCCTGATATTGCTGATGGTGCTGTACTTTTATTCGCACATGAGATTATTGATCGTCTTCCGCAAAATGAAGTCGGTGCTGATGGAACAGCTTTTAGTGTTGGTGAAGAAACTTTTAAAATGCCTGATCATAACATTGAAGATATTTATGGAGACGATGATGACTTATACGATTGAGAGGTATACTGCAATAACTAAAGAGCTTGCAGATTTCTTATTAGAAGTTCTACCTAAGATAAATGAAATGTTTGGGAATAAATTCGACTTTAGAAATGCTAAGTATAAACTTATGTTAACTAAAGGTATATTCTTGGTAGTTAAAAGAGACGATGAAATTAGAGGAATCATGATAGGAGCTAAAACAACTCACCCATTTGACACAAATGTTACATTATTGCAACAACAGCTATTCTACGTTAAACCTGACTCAGGGAGAGCTGTATATCATCTATTTAAGAAATTCATTGACATAGGAAAAACGGAAGCCGATCATATAATTACTATGTTGACAAGTCAAACCAACATAAAACCTGAGACTTTAGAGAATTTAGGTTTTGAAAAGTTGGAGATATTATATCGAATGGAGTGTTGAAAATGGGAAGTGCTAATCCTTTCAGTAACAATGATGAAGACAATGATGAAGACAATAGTAGTAACAATTTTTTCGGAGATATTTTAAATGCTGCTGTGAATGTTTCAACAGGTGGTCTAGTAGGTTTCAATGATGATGGGTTCGGAGCAGGTGTTGCAAGTAGTACTGCTGTAGAAGGACTTAAAGAAGTGACAGGAGCTAAGGCTGCTGAAGAAGCAAATGAAGAATCACGTAAACGCTTTGAAGAATCGAAAGCAAACGCAGAACAAAAGAGAAAAGATAATCAAGCTCTATCAGCTAGAGCTGAATTACAGAAATCCCGTTCAGCAGGTAATGCAAGAGGAGGAGTTAAGTCGTCAGCCTCAAAAGGTAACTCTAGGTTTTCTGATCTAGGAACTGACGAACAAGACTTTCTAGGATTATGAAAAGTACAAAACAAAATTGCGAATTTTTAAGACACCAAGCTAAGAACACTTTCAATAATGTTCGTAGAGATTGGTGTGATCTTTTACGTTGGGGTTTACCTCATCGTTCATCATGGATTTTATCTCAGACTCAAGGTGAGAGAAAGAATCAACACATAGTTGATGCTACTCATGTTTTAGCACTTAGGTCTTTCGTTGCAGGTTTCTTAGAAGGTAACACTTCAGCTTCTCGTCCTTGGGCACGTATAGGAACTAGAGACGGTGAGATGGATGAGAACTTTGAAAACAAAGAATGGCTTCAGCATTTTACAAATAGAGTAATGAATTATTTAGGTACTTCAAATTTCTATCATGCTGCAGGTACATTTTATTATGACTATGGAGTTGTCAACACAGGCGCACATTATTTTGAAGTGCTTGAGAATAACTTCCACGTTCATACTCTTATGCCCGGCTCTTACTATGTAATTAATGATTCATACGGTGAAGCTAAAGTTCTTGTAAGAGAATTTTCAATGAACGTTAAGTCTATTGTAGATTCATTCGGACTTCAAAAAGCTACTGGTCAAATTGAATGGAGTAATATTTCTCATGGTGTGAAGAAAGCATATCAAGATGGTAACTACTCAATGTGTATGGACATAGTTCATGTAGTTAAAGAGAATCCTGACTTCGATCCACAAGACCCTGATAATATCGAGAATAGAAAATGGTTAGAGCTTACTTACGAAACAGGTAGTTCTAATAAAGGTTCAGACTCAGGTAATCTTCAGACAGGTGATACAGCTCGTCTTGATGACACTATCTTCTTAAAGAGATTCACTTCCAAGAGAAAACCTTTTGTAATTGGAAAGTCTACTAACTCTTCAGAGTATGGAGAGAAGGGACCAACTATAGATGCTCTTGGTTGTATTAAATCTCTTAACAAGAAAGCTATAGGTAAAGATCAAGCTCTTGAACAAATGCTAAGACCTACATTACAAGGTCCTGCCAGTTTAAGAAAAAGTTATATCAGTAATGCTCCAAACACTTTCATCCCTTTAGATGCAAGGTCAGTAGGTGCAGGACATAAGTTAGAATCAGTCTTCCAAATTAATCCTGCTATCGGTGCTGTGATTCAAGATGTAGAAGACTTAAGAGGTCAAGTAGATAAACTTTATTATGCTGACTTTCTTTTATACCTTTCTAAAAATCCTAAGACTCGTACTGCTACAGAAACTTCAGCCATTGTTGAAGAACAGCAACGAATCATTGGACCTAATTTACAGTCTCTAAATTCAACTTATAACGTTCCTGTTCTTGAGTGGGTAATGGATTATGTTTTATTTGAAGACCCTTTCTTAAGACCGCCACCAGAATCTTTAGCAGGTCAATCTCTGAAACCTGAGTTCATCTCAGTTTTCGCTCAAGCTCAAAGAGCTGCAGATTTACCTTCTATTGATCGTTACGTTCAAGCTATGAGTAACGTTGCTCAACTTGATCCTAGAGTTTTAGATAAAATTAACTTAGATAAGTTTGCCGATCTTTACGAAGATCGTTTATACTTACCTTCAGGATTAAATAATCCTCAAAGTAAGGTGGACGCTATGAGAGAGCAAGCCCAAGCTCAAGCCGCTAAACAAAGAGAGTTAGAGCAAACGCTACCTGCAGTAGCGAAAGCAGCTAAAGATATGTCAGGATTACAGCAACAATAAATATAACTTGGAGGTTATACATGGCTAAAGTAAAGAAAGGGAAAGGAAAAGAAATTGCAAAGAAAATGAATAGTATCCCTAGATATTTAGATGGTGACGGTAATGCTATTTTTACTGAAGGTGGTAAGATAACAAGACTTCAGAACTCTGTAAAATTACATATAAAAATAGCCAAGCAGAAAAAAGCTAGAGCTGCTATTCAAAAGAAAAAATAATAAGTGAAGTAACAGCTAAAGATATGTCAGGATTACAGCAACAATAATAAAATAACTTGGAGGTTATTATGAAGTTTTTAATGGTTACAATTTTCGCATTATTTTCCCTAAATGCTTCAGCAGGATTTGAAGGTCTAGCTGATGGTACAAGTCTTAAGATTTTTAATCGTATCAACTGTGGAACAGGTCTTAGTTGTACTAAGATTGGAGATAAATTTAATCTCGATGCAGGTGAAGCTTCACAAGTTTCTCAAGATGAAGGTCTTAATTTAGGTCGTATAGCTATTTTTGATTATGACTTTGCTGTTGATGGTGGTGTTATAGGTACTATCGCTACAGGCGTTAGCTTACCTGCTAAAGCTATCATTGAGAAGTGTTGGTTCAGAGTAGAAACTCAAATTGTAGATGCAGGATCAGGTACTCTAGCTGTTCAGTGTGAAGACGCTAACAACATTCTTTCAGCAGCCGATCAATCAGCAGTAGCAGATGGTTCATTCTTAGCAAGTGCAGTTACAGGTACAGCAGCAAATATGGTTGATGATATTGCAGCATCTTGTGATATTAGTTTCGTCATCGGTGGTGCAGCTATTAGTGCAGGAAAACTTAGAGGGTACTGTAGATATAGTGTTCATGAATAATGAAAAGTGAAGTAACAGCTACAGATTATTACAATGAAAAAGCTCGCCAAGAAAGTATCGAACATAGAGATGCTCTCTTGGCTATTGCTTCTATTCTTCAAACCAAGGAAGGAGAGAAACTTTTTAGATTCTTATTTAAGAACTTTGAAGTTAACAACCTCCCTGAAAGAAATTTAAAAGGTGATGATTTATTTGAGTGCTTAGGTTTTCTAAGAGCAGGTAATTCAATTTATAAACTCGTATGCGAAGCTGATGCAGAAAAAGCAGCAAGCATATTATCTAAACTAGAGAGAGAAAGATATGACAACAAACTCGAAGAGTACCGAATCGAAAGAGATGCCAACACCACCAGTAACGACTGAAAATGAAGTTGATGATTTAGGTTACACAACTCCTGAAGAGAAGACACCTATTGATCTTGAAGAAGAAACTCCAGAGGATAAGTCTGATGAAAAACCTGCACCTACTGACGAACTTACTGTCGAGAAAAAAGCTACAGGTTATGGAGAAGAAGACGAACCTGAAGAAAAACCTGCGGAAAAAACTGCCGAAGAACTTGCTCAAGAAAAGAAAGATGAAGAAAACAAAACGGACGAAGAGAAAGCTGCAGATAAAGCCGCTAAAGAAGTAAAAGAAAATATCAAAAAACATATTGACGAATTACCCGACTCTGTTAATAAAGAAACAGTAGCTAAATTTGCTGAAGAGAATGGTCTAAATGACAAGCAAGTAGAAGCCTATGTCAAGCTTGCCAAGAGTGATAATGATTCCTTGGTAACTGAAAGAGAAAATGCTGTTAAAGAGCAGAGAAAGGCTTGGAAGAGTGAATTAGAGAGTGATGCTGATTTCGGAGGAGAAAACTTCGTTAAAAATGTTGACCGAGTTGAAAAGGTATTAGACAAATATATGCCTGATACTAAAAAAGTCTTGACAGAGCGAGGTACAATGCTGCCTCCTTATATTATGAGGGATTTTTTGAAGTTGGATAAGATATTAAACCCAACAACGAAACTAACCACAGGTGAACCTCCTACTGTAAAAAAGGAAGAGGTAAGTTTGTTAGATGAATTATATAGTTAATTAAATTCGGAGGAATATTATGGCAGCAAAAGGCGCACAATTTTTAACTTTAGCAGATGTAGCTAAAAGCAAGAACAAAGTTATCGGTGGAGTTGCCGAGGTTCTAATGAATCAAAATGCTATGCTAGAAGACATGATGTACACAGAAATGAATGAAGGAACTATCCATAAAGAAGATATTCGTTCAGCACTTCCTGAAGTATATTACAGAAAAGCTAACCAAGCTATTCCTTCAAGTAAAAGTACAATCGAAGAAAGAAGCTTTACAGCTACTCACTTTGAATCTAAGTCTCAAGTTGATCGTGCCGTTGCAGAACGTGGTGGGATGGATCGTGTTTCTTACAACAGATGGAACCAAGCTCAAGGTCATCTTCAAGCTCATGCGAATGAACTTGCTGATCTTATGATTTACGGTTCTCCTGCTCTTGCTAATCGTAAAACTGCAGGACTTTTTGATATTTATTCAACTCTTTCAGCTTCAGAAGAAACATCTAATCAAATCATTGATGCAGGTGGAACTGATTCTGATAACTGTTCAATTCTTAAAGTTCATCATGGTGAACGTTCGATCTTTGGAGTTTACCCAAAAGGTACAACTGCAGGTCTTACAAGAAATGATCACTCAAAAGGTGGAAAGGTTATTAAGATTGAAGCTCTTGATACAAACGGAGCTGCAGGTTCACTATGGGGTTATGAAGAAGAATTTCTAACTGACCATGGTTTAGTTGTTAAAGATTATAGGCAAGCTGCTCGTATCTGTAATATTGACGTATCGAACTTAGTTTCTGGTACTGGTGCTGCTGATCTTATTGATCTTATGATTTCTGCTAACTACAAAATTGAAAACGTACAAAACGGAAAAGGTGTTTGGTATGTTAACAGAACTGTAGAAGCTCATCTTCATAAGCAAGCTCTAACGAAAGTTGGTGCAGGTGGTGGTCTTAACTTTCAAAATGTTGAAGGTAAACAGATTCTTCATTTCCTTGGTGATCCTATCAAGAGAATGGATGCCTTAGTTAACAGTGAAGCTAGAATCGTTTAAGTTTTAAGGGAGTTGAAAGGCTCCTTTATTTATTTGCTTTATTTTTTATTTAATTTTTCGGAGGTTACTATAATGAGATTTGATATTGAAAACCAGTTGTCAGTCGCGCAAGCCTTTACAGGTTCAGCTACTGTTTCAACTCACTCTTATAAGAAACAATCTGCAGCCCAAGATATTAGTATTGGACGTAGAATGGCTCTTTTAGTTTTACCGACTGTTGCTCAGGGAGCAGGATCGACTATGACTGTTGAAGTAATTCAATCAGCCGCAGCAGCTCTTACTTCTCCTGATGTATTGTCTACAGTTACTGTTCTTGCAGCAGCTATGACTCTAGGTGATCAGTTAGAAGTTCCAATCCCACAAGGGACAATGAGTAAACAGTACCTAGGTGCTAGAGTTACTCTTAGTGGTGGAACAACTACTATTACTACTGATATTTACTTAGTACCTCAAGATGAGATTGCTCAGTATAAGTCATTTGTAAAAGTAAATGACGCTACAGTTTAATAGTTAAATATTAATTAACAAGCCCTTCTTCGGAGGGGCTTCTTTTCGTTTAAGGATAAATTATGAGTGAAATGCCAGTACAAGCTGTCATCACCCCTTCAGATTCTGAAGAGAAAATTGGTGAGAGTTCGTCAGAAGGTTTAATACCTCCTGCACATGAAGAAAAAGTCAAAATAGAGTCTCCTGAAGATGACAACGACAGTATTGTTCCTGTACAATTAAACAAGCAAGGGATTGAAGTTATCGCTGACAGGAAAGGATTCTTTGGACAACAGAGAATTTCTAAAGGTGAAAAGTTTAACATCAAATCAGAAGAGCAATTTGGTGAATGGATGATTTGCACTGATCCAGAAATGGAAAAAAAGAGAAAGCAATACTTTAAAGAAAAAAAGGCGAAGAAGTAACTCTCGCCTTTTAAGCGAGGGTGAAAATGAGTTCTACAAAAGTACAGATTTATAATTTAGCATTATCCGCATTACTACTCGCCAGTGAGATTTCAGATACTGAAACAGATGAAAGTCTTGAAGTAGCTATCTTGAATACTCATTGGGATGTAGCATTAGAAACTACCCTTAAAGATTTAGATTTAGATTCAACTTCTGAAGAAGTCACCTTAGAATTAATCGAAACTTTACCTACAAATCACTTGTGGACTTATGCTTATAAATATCCTACTAACGCAGCTTTCTTCAGAAGATTGAAGTCATGTGTTGCTAGAGATACCAAGAGAACTCACATTGCAAAGGCCGTAAAGATTTACAATGGTGTTAAAGTTATCTTCACTGATGAAGCTAGTGCAGTAGCAGAAATTATTCCTAAAGATGTTTTAATTGAATCACTATGTTCAAATGCAATTATGGCTCTATCTTACAAACTAGCTTATTTATCAGCTCCACTCTTGGTAGGTAAGGGAGCTAAGACTTTAAGAAAAGAAATTAAAGAAGATTATATCATTGAGAAGATCGAAGCTCAAGAGACTGACACTAGAGAGAACTTTGTTTACGAAGCAGATTATGAAAGTTCAGAATGGGTACAGGAGAGAATGTCGTGAGTTTAAAACCTTTAAATAGTTTCTCATCAGGAGAGCTTGATCCTATTCTTCACGATCATGTAACTTTAGATAAGTTCAAGAAAGGTTTAGCTACTTGTAGAAATACTTTAGTCTCTAAGACAGGTGGTTTACTTTCTCGTTTCTCAAGAGGTTATTTTAAAAACGGTAAGAACTCAGGCGAACAGATTAAATTATTCTCACCGCCTAACTCTTCAGCTCTCTTGGTATGGGGAAATCTTTATGTTAGAACTTATGCCTTTGATGGAACTTTAGTCAATGAAGTAGCTCATGCTTATAATGAAGCTCAAGTTCAAACTATGCACTTCACAGCAAGTGGAAAATATGTTTATGCTTTCGTTGCAGGTCAGGAGATGCTTAAGTTTCTTTACGATGATGCGACTCCTGCTTTCGTAACTTCAGCAGATGTATTTGCAATAACTGAAGCCCCTACATCAATGTCTATTACTGCTAACGGTACTCCTACAGGTTACTCGGTAGATTATCTAGTCACTAAAGTTAAAAATGGTGAAGAGTCTTTACCTGTAGCTATAACTGGTACTACATATAAAAAACCACTGGCGGCAGGTGAATCTAATACAATTACTGTAAATATAAATACAACGTTTGCAGGTGATATAGATGAATACTCAGGTATTAGAGTATATAGAAGACCTAACAACGGTGGTTCTTATGGTTTCATAGGTTCAAGTTCAATCACTCGTAGTGTTAGTACTAATTTATTTTCAGACTTTGAAGACTTAGGAGGTAATGCCGACTTTACAAATAATCCTCAAGAGTTAATTACTAAATCTAATTTTAGTGGAGTTGATTTAGATACTCTAAACCCTAAGACAGGTGTTGTTTATCAACAGAGATTATTAATCGGTAATATAACTGACGATGAAGAAGCGATCTTAGCTTCACGTCCTGCTTTCCAAAATAACTTCTATCGTGATCGTCCTTATGATGCTGACTCAGCTTTAAAATTTAAGTCAGGTACTTCAGGTAAAGCTTCAGTATTAAGAATGGTTGAGAATGATGGACTAATAGTTTTTACTAACGTTGGTGTTTTCGTTTCTGTAGGTTCACTCTCAATTGATAACATTGCTCTTGAGAAAAAAGGCAACTGGATCATTGATGAAAATGTAGAACCTCTAGCAGTTCCTGGGGGTGTATTCTTCGTTGATAAATCTACCAACAGTGTTAGGCAATTAATTTATTCTCAAGACATTTTAACTTATCAAAGTTTAGATCAATCTATATTCAGTGATCATTTATTTAAAGAGAGTACTATCACTTCTTGGGCTTATCAAAGTGGTGTTGTACCAATGATCATCGTTACTTTTAATGATGGAACTTTCGCTTCATTTACTTATCATTATGAACATCAAATGAGAGCGTGGACAAGACATGACTCAGTTTATCCTGTTGAGTCTGTAATTGGTACTGGTGTTGCGGATTCTACTTTCTTTGTAACTAACAAATCAGGAGTCAGACAAATAGAAGTCACGTTACCAAGACATACACCTGCAGCAACGATCTTAAGTAACCCTGATTATAAGATGTTTTCTTCTCATGCTTTCATGGATGCTATTAAAACTTATTCTTATTTGTTAAATGATAGTCTAGTAGGAACTGATGTATTCACTTTAACTCCTGTAGTGGCTAACACATGGGATGGAGATTTAACTTTAGATTGTGGAACTTCAGCATTATTAACTACAGGTGGAGCCACAGCTTACCTAGATGATGCAGGAGATGTAGGAGCAGTACATAGAGTATTCGCTTCCGATGGTACTGCTATTGATTTAACAATTACAGCAAGAGCTAGTAATAATTCAGTAACAGTTACTCCTGACTTTGAATATCCTTCAACTGAAGCTTCAAGTTTTAGACTCTATCAGACCTTCTCTAGTATTAATAATCTTGATCATCTTGAAGGTGAGCAGATAAGCTTACTAACAGATGGCGCAGTAGCTAAGTCTCCTAATAATGATATTGAAAATTATGGAACTACTACCATTTCATTAGGGGTATTAATATTACCTAAACCTTCTGAAGCAGAAGTAGCAGAAGTTGGACGACATGCTATAGTAATAGCAGGTCGTCCAATTACTGCAGATATTAAAACTTTAAATATTAGTACAGTATCTCAACAGCCTACTTTAATTGAGTCTATAAATATTAATAAACTTTATATTAGAGTCCATAAGACTAGAGGACTTTATGTTTCAAATGAGTTCCCTGAAGAAGCTGAAAATGGAGTTGACGGTTCTAGTGTCCTTGGTATGGAGAACTTAGATATTTACCAAGTACCAAGAGGAAATGATATTCTAGGGAACCGATTCCTTGCAGCTCAGTCAAAAAGAATTGAACAAGTTTTAAAAGGATCATGGAAGTCACAAGGACAAATTGCTCTTAGACAAGTTGATCCGGTACACTTTGAAATACTATCAATCATCCCTGATGTTGAAGTACTTAACAGGAGTAATAGATAATGGCAGTAGTAATGTTAGCTCTAGCAGCAGTTCAATTAGCAAGTAGTTACTTCGCAGCTCAGAACATCAGAGATACCGCAGAGTTAAATCAAGAGATAGCAGACATGAACGCAGAGTTCGCAGAGCTTGATGCTCACGATGCTATTTTAGACGGTGAGACAGCAGTAGCGAATTATCAAAAAACTGTAGATACTACTCAGTCACAACAGAGATTAAATGCTGCAGTAGCTGACGTTGATATTAATTATGGAAGTGTTGGAGAATTAGTTAAAGAGAGTAACTTCATTGCTGAAATAAATAAAATGGAAATTGAGAAGCAAGCACAAGAGAAAGCTCTAGGTTATGTTCGTCAAGCTAGAGACTTTAGATTAGGTGGTGACGTTGATAGAGCAGCAGCAGAAGGTAGAGCT
>Ga0222655_1000680_pt1 | contig 13896 bp, 14 predicted proteins | sample AntAcemetagen423_FD_179857 | JGI IMG/M metagenome (GOLD analysis project Ga0222655, IMG submission 179857) | Saline water microbial communities from Ace Lake, Antarctica - #423 | ecosystem: Environmental > Aquatic > Non-marine Saline and Alkaline > Saline | place: Antarctica: Ace Lake... | reverse complement strand
CCAAATTCTTCTCAACCTACTCGGTCGCCCTTTCAAAAACGGACCGGTTCGTTATTACCGACGTTCCGAAATCATGCACCTCTTCGACGGCTTCACCGAGGTAGAGTTGCGTCCAGTCGGTTTTGCTGTGTTACCCAAAACACTCATTTTCCTTCCTGGCCCCTTAGAAAAAATCTGGCGAATTGGACTAGCAAACCCTATAAATAGAGTTTTAGAAAAAATCACTCCAGCCAGCCTCAAGCCTTACTTCAGCGTAAATTACGATGTTGTGGCTACTAGATAAACTTTAACTAAGTCAGCTTAGTTATAGACAATATATATGCACGAAACACAAGTAGAGAAAGAACACTACTCATTTGAAAGCTATTTCCATAAGTTCAGGTGGATGAGTTACTGGTATCAATCCAAAGAAATTATCTCCCGACCAGATATAAAAACGTGTCTCGATATCGGCCCCGGCAACCAGTTTTTGTTAAAAATGCTAGAAATGCACCGACCAGACATCGAGTACAAAACTCTAGACATAGACAGCGCCCTAGAGCCAGATTATTTAGGAGACGTAACAAACATCAAGTTAGATGATAATTCATTTGATTTAGTTTGCGCGTTCCAAGTTTTAGAACATATAGAATTTAAAGATTTTGTAGTTGCATTGAATGAACTGAAGCGTGTATCAAACAAATACGTCTTTGTTAGCCTTCCTCACAACGTCCCTTCGTTCGATATTCAATTCAAACTCCCAGGCTTGAAGCGGTTCAGCTGGTCTCTTAAGTTTCCGTGGGGAAGAAAGCACGTATTCAACGGCCAACATTATTGGGAAGTAGGGAAGCAGGGATATTCAGCAAAGAAAATTCGAGGCATCTTAGAAGAAAACTTCGCCATCATTGATGACTACGTACCGCACGAGAATCAATACCACCACTTCTACATACTAAAAGTCGCATGAAAATACTAATCATCACCCAAGTAATAGATACTGAGCATCCAATCCTCGGTTTCTTTCATCGATGGGTTGAGGAGTTTGCTAGTCAGTGTGAACACGTTCACGTGATTTGTTTAGAGGCAGGCAAACACAGCTTGCCAGCAAACGTAACAGTACATTCCCTAGGTAAAGAAGAAGGGAAAGGAAGACTGGTCTATTTAGTGAGGTTCTATAAGTTGATCTGGACTTTACGAGATGAATACAAAAACGTATTCATACACATGAACCAACTATACGTAACTTTAGGTTTTCTACCCTGGATGATTTTAAGGAAAAAAGTTGGACTGTGGTACGCTCACGGTACAATTTCGTTATCGCTCCGTTTAGCAATACTTCTGACCGGTCGAGTATTTACCTCTACCGAAGAAGGTCTTCAAGTAAATACAAACAAAAAAATTATAGTCGGACAAGGTATAGACACCGGTCTTTTTAAACTAGGAGCCAAAGAATCTTCAGTACAGGTCAGATTAGTAACAGTAGGGCGTATAGCTAAGTTAAAAAATCTTGCCACTTTACTCGAAGCAAGTTCTTTACTTCAAAAAGAAGGGTTTGATTTCCATCTAAAGATAATCGGAGTAGCTATTACTCCCGAAGAAATTTCTTACGAAACTGAAATGAAAAAACTTACCCACGATCTAAACCTAGAAAACGAAGTCGAATGGTTTGGTCCGATTCCAAATCATCAACTAGCCTCAGGATTGCAGCAATCAGATGTGTTTGTTCACGACGGCGCCACCAATAGCTTAGACAAAACTCTGATCGAGGCTTCTCTGTGTGGTTGTGTCGTAGTTTCCTCTAATCCAGCTTACACATCAGTCACTAAAGAAATTGCCCCAGAGTATCTATATTCACCCAAAGACAGCCAAAAACTAGCCAATATAGTAAAAAATATAAACCAATACGACAATGGAACTGAAGCAGTAAGAATGTTATTCTTTAGCACATACAACATAATCGGCCTAGTTCAGCGTATTACCAAAGAGTATTAATTAATGAAAGTATGAAAAAATATCTGTTTATCTTAAAAGTCATCTGGGAAGGAAAGAGTGTCACTAGAGGATATACAAATTTTTCACTATCTGATATAGAGCTACGAGGCAAGACTATTGATATCGGTAGCAGCGGAGGGGGAGGAGTCTACTTGGAGTTCATGTCTTCCACTGAGGATACAGTTTTTGAGTCGTTTGACATGAAGATCGGTAATAACGTAGATTTTGAGACTGATCAATTGCCAGCTCCTGATGACGCATACGACACAGTATTATTCCTTAATGTGATGGAACACATTTTTAATTACCAACACATTGCCAACGAAGTTCAGAGAATAACAAAAACTGACGGGCAGCTCATAGGATTTGTACCTTTTCTGATGTGGTATCACCCAGACCACAAAGACTTTTTTAGATACACACACGAAGCTTTAGAAATCATTTTAAAAAGAGCCGGTGCTAAAGAAATCGATATGAGGCCTTTGTATTGCGGTCCTTTTATAGCGGCTACACAGATGATGATGCTTTCGTTTCCACGAATCTTACGACCAATCATATTTACCGGCGGATACATACTAGACGAAATCTTCTTTTTATTGAAGAAAACTCGTATCTGTAGGTATACATTAGGGTATACATACATTTGTAAAAAGTAACTTGTCAGAAGTTAACTTAGTTTAATTTAAGATGAACAGTTTACACAGTAAAACCAAAATATTAATTTGTATCGACGACTTAGCAGTTGGAGGAACTCAGCATCAATTAGTTCGCCAACTCGCTCACTTTGACAGAGAACTATTCGAATTCCATATTATAGCTATGTGTACGTGCACCTCAAAGACTATATACGGTCTGCTTCCGAACGATGTGACGGTACACACGCTATCTTTTTCAGGCTTCTTTGATCTACGGGAATGGCTCAGCCTTCTCCGGTTGATCAAAAAAATAAGACCAGACTTAATCATGTCCAGTCTATCTTTAAGTAATAGTGTAGTTCGTATACTATATCCACTGCACCATGTTCCAGTTATTTCGAGAGAACATAACGTGTATTTGCACAGACATAAACGGCAAATATTTTTAGATCGTATGTTGGCCCCGATCGCCAAAACTATAGTCACAGTTTCAAAGGAAGTCGCAGATTTCACTAGTACACAAGAAAGAATTCCACGTAAACGATTTACAGTAATAAATAACGGCATAGATATATCTGAAGTAGATCTACAAATGCAAACAGTGACCGGGGTAGAGGTAAAAAAAATGTTGAACTTAGGACCTGACACGAGAGTGGCTGTTTTTGTAGGTCGCTTAATACCCCAAAAAGGACTCGAGCTCATGCTTCGAGGATTTTCACTTTTTTCGCATAACCATACCAACTGGCGCTTAGTAATAGTAGGTCACGGTCATATGGAAAAAGACTTACTCTCTTTAGCCTTTACTCTAGGTATATCAAATGTTGTGTATTTCGTGGGTGAACAAAAAAACGTTCACCAATACTACGCCGTGGCTGACTGTCTGATTTCTACCTCTACCTCTGAAGGAATGAGTAACGTTCATTTAGAAGCTCTTGCACACGGTGTGCCGATTGTAACCACTAAGACTGGAGGAACCGGGGCTATAATTATTGAAGGAGAAACCGGCTTCTTTATTGCTGGTTCAACTGATATGGATGTTTGTGATGCTCTGGTAAGATTCGACCAGGCAGATCATGCTGCTATGAGATTAGCTTGTTTATCTCATAGGAATTCATTCGATATAAAACATACTGTGCAGGTGTACCAAAAATTATTTAAGAAGTACGCGTTATTTTCACAGCCAAAATAGAATAAATGGACGAATGATCCATTTGTAGTATATATAAAAACATGGAAATAAAAAATACAAACACTATTCTTTCAGACAAAGAGGCCTTAGCAGCTTTCTTGCTAGAATATAAAACAATCGAATGTTTTGGATTACAAGGAAGCGGGAAGACAACACTCGTACACTGGCTTAATGACAATTTTGATATGGAGATTGTAACTCCGGGGACTATTTGGCGTACTTCATGGAAAAAGCACGCATTATTCTTCTGTCTGAAACATATTTCTCTAACTCTTTGGTGGTCCATGACGGCACTTGTTGAATCAATGCGCGTAAACCAGCTGCGATTGTTTTTCCATAAGATTCATATGATGCTAGTATTGGCAGCCCGCTGGGAATATCTTCATTCACATTTTCCAGCCGGTACCCGCTTACTTGATGAAGGATTTATGCAAGCTATACTTTCACTCTATGAACATCAGGTGAGTCAGGATACTATGTCTCGGATTCTGCACAGATTTCCATCTAGCGATTGCGCGGTATATTTAGTTGCTCCTCCAATTGATGGTTTAGGTAAGGTATCTAAAAGAAGGTTAGCACTAGGTCAAGACTATGTTCGACAATGGAAAAATGTATTTACCTGCAACTTATCAGTTTTAACCAGAGTTTTAAGAGAAAGAAACCAAGCACAATTTGTCACGTTGAATGAGATGACGAAAGACTAAGTCTTATACTAATTGAGATAAGCATTTACTATTACTACTAGAATCAACCATTAAGATATGAAATCTAACAATATACCAGACAAAGCATACCAAAAAATTGACATGACCGGTGATTCTTCAGTTTCTGGTAACGATCGTGCTTATCTCAATGAGTTCATATTTACTAAAGATTTTAAAGGTAAGAGCTTGCTTGATATAGGAAGCTCGCAAGGATATTTTTGTATTGAAGCCAAAAGAAAGGGTGCAGATCGTGTAACGGGAGTTGATCCTCTACCTGTGAATGTTTCTACTGCTCGCAGTATTGCTTCTGAATTGGGACTAGGTATCGATTACGTAGAATCAGATTTTGAAAGCTGGGAGACAGATGAGAAATTTGATACGGTACTTTGCTTGAATGTACTGCATCACATGTACGACCCGATTCAAACCTTGCACAAAATGGTGCAGTTAACAAAGGATCAAATCATCATTGAGTTTGCTGCGCCTCGTTGGCGCGATGTGTGGAACAAACGGATTCATCCGTCTGTGATGTTGGCGCGTAACGAGCCAATTTTAGTAATGGGTAAGTTGCCCCACCCCAAGAACACAATCAGCTTAGCTGAGTATACATATATGTTTACGCCAGCAGCACTTAAGAATTTTTTCAACACCCACCATTCTTGCTTTGAACCATTGAAAATATACAAGTCACCATTCAAGGGTAGAATGATTGCCGTTGCAACAAGAAGAAAAATTGATACCCTGACTATTGTGGCTGGTCCAACCTCAGCAGGTAAAAGTACTCTTATATCTAAGTTGGAATCTTCTCCAGACTTATGTCGATCCCTGGGTATTCCAGAAAAGATTGATACAACAGCTTCTTACAAGCTATACCACGATCCTACCACCACACCTTTTGGTCACGTGTTGTTTCATTATGATATTTTGCGACCTTTTGGTCGAGCACTCAGAACTCACGATAGAGACCCAGTTTTGTCTCTATTGACGTCTGCAAAAAAGATAAACATCATAACTATTCAGGCATCTCCTGAAAAACTTATAGAACAAATAACTTCAGGTGAACCGGCAGATTCCCCGCGCCACCAAAAAATTAAGGCCCACTACGCAGATGGAGTATTTCTCAATCGTTGGTACAAAGACTGGAATGATTATGTTGCTACGGTGCCTGGAGCTAACGTTGTAACAGTGGTGAATGATGGAGAGTTTAAACTCAAAACTTAAAATTGTATGCTTACTGCGTTGAGAGCCTTGCTGCCCAAAAGATTAAAAAAGTTTCTGCGACCATACGCACAACGCTATTTTCCTTCTATAAAATTTTATATCGAGGATCTTGAGGCAGAAAAAAATCAAATCCGAGTACGAACTGAGGATGAGTTAAACCAACAGGCCGTGGGTCTGCGTGAAATTCGTAATGTATTCAATTCATTGAGTATCGAATATTTCCTTTCAGGAGGAACCTTGCTAGGAATAGTGCGAGAGGGAGATTTTATTAAATGGGATTGGGATATAGGTATTGATGTACGAGTTGAAGATATCCTTTCCAAAGAACAAGCCTTTCTAAAGCAACTATCGGCAAGTGGTTTTGAAATAGTAACTCACTATTCCACGCCAACTAATTTTAAGATTAATGCTGTTAAATATGATGTACGGTATGAAGTGGCTGGCTTGATTAAGGTGGGTGATAAAAGATTTAGAAAGGCCTATAATTATCCAGACGAGTTGGTCCAAAAGACCTCAGTGGTTACACTACGCAATGAAAAGTACACAACTTTTTATAACCCAGAACTTTATTTAGGATGGCTATACGGGGACTGGCGAACACCAATTAGAACAGTAGACAAGGGTGCATACGTAACAGCTGCATCCCGAACTACTGCCTGGAACCGTTTTGTGGCTAATGTTGTGAGTAAATTTCACTAATTAATATGAATGTTATTATTCTGGCGGCAGGTAGCGGTACCCGATTTGGTTCATCTGAGCCAAAGTGCCTTTCTCTTATTCAGGGTGAACCAAACATTACTAGATTAATACGCCAAATAAAAACTCATTTACCACAAGCAAACATCAAAGTAATTTTGGGACATAATGCAGCGGTACTAGAAAAACATCTTGAAGGGCCAGACGTAGGTTATATATTTAATGATCGCTATCTGGAAGATAAAAATCTTTGGTCGGGTTTATTGGGTGTAAAAGCTTCAAAAGACGGGGCTCTAATTATTGAGGCTGATTGTGTCTATTCCGACAGTGCATTTTTGAGTATGGCACAAACTGTTACATCTCGTAGTGAGTCGATCCTTTTTCTTGGCGAACAGACATCCTCTTTATCAACCTGTGCCACGATTCAAACAAGAGATGAGAAATTCCTTGATTTTATAATTGGAAAAAGGCAGAATGTTGTAGGAAAAGAGCATTTTGATATGGCCGGTGCTTTGAGGGTATCTAAACAAGACGTTTCTACATTTATCAAAAAGTGCGAACTATTAGCAGAGGATAGTCTCGATCAGTATTATTTTGAATCAGTCACTAAATATTCCAGTGCTTTCAATTTGAAATGCGTGCAAATATCAGGTAAAAGGTATACATTTAATACTAAAGATGAATATAATGAAGTTCTGGCTAATATTGATTATTCTGCTATGAAAAATGAACCACCAATTACATTTGTAGATCCAAACACACTAAAGCACATAGAGGGTTTTTCAAAAAAAAGAGCCATGTGGCTTAAGGATAAGGTCCTTCAAGAAAAGCAATGGACCCAGCCAGTCTGTATTGACCCAACTGGTTTGGTTATGGATGGTCAGCATCGAATGGAAGTGGCAAAAATGCTCAAGCTTAAACAGATACCGGCTATGGTTTTTGATTATGAAAATGTTGAGATTTATTCTTTAAGAAAGTCACACAAAGTCAGTATTGAGTTAATTCGTCAGAATGCAGCTACGCAACAAGAGTATCCATACAAGACCGTTAAACATCGATTCCCTTGTGAAATAAATAAGTGTCAAATTGATCTCACATCTTTATATGAAAATTAAACTAAGAACCATAACGCTACAGAGTTTTCAGAGCAAGCACGATGAAGAGCTTTTAAAACAATTTAAAAAAGGTCTTTCATTATTGGCAGATCGAGAGCTTTCACCGCGTACCTATCGGATAGTATCAGATTGTGTGAAGGGATCTTCATCAGAATTGAGTCAATCGTTAAAAGAGTACGTAGAACAAGCACATGCGTACGGTTTTTGGGGGATCGGACTACCATTTGATGTTTCAGGTAAAGACTATCTAGAGACCATGGAAACGCTCTCAAAAGTACCTTTTGCAACGGACGAGAATATTTTTATTAATCTGATTCCAGCAGAAGTCGGGCTGATTAATCTCAAATCAATACCAGCAATATCTTCATTAATCATCCAAAACTCAGACACACCCATAAACAACTTTAGACTGGGGGTGAGCTCACAAAAATTATTAACGCCATTCTTTCCTTTTTCTTGCGCACAACGACATGGAGAGTTTGTGGTTGGTTTAGAACTGGTGAGCTTTATAACTGAATTAGTGCGTGAAAATAATCGACTTGACTTAAATCAGTTGCGAGAGAAAATAATCACCTCTCTACTAACTGAACTTTCGCGTATCCAGGAATCATTAAAAGTGATCGAACAAGAAACGGGTCTTATATATGGTGGTTTGGACTTATCTCTGGCTCCTTACCCTTATCCTCTTGAAGATCAAAGTGTTGTAACTCTAATCGAAGAGATAGGTAAAATTGGACGCTCCCGAGGAGAGGCTGTATTTGAATTCGGTGCAGGTGGTACTCACTTTATTAATTCCTACCTGACTGATATTCTAGGCTTCATCGCAAAACAAGACGATACAATCAAAACAGTAGGATTCAATGGAGTAATGTACTCGGTCTTAGAAGATACCTACTTGAGCAAGCGATATATGGATGACACATTCGACATCAACTTTTTGAAGCTCCTGTCTACTACTTGTGGCTGTGGTGTAGATATGGTTCCACTGTGCGGTGATGTTACCAATTCTTCAATATCGGGCACCATAGTAGACGTTATATCCACTGCGATTATACTTCAGAAACCACTGGGTGTTCGATTATTGCCCGTTGCAAATTTGAGGCACGGAGACCTGACAAAATTCAAGCATCTGTTTTTTGCAAACACAAAAGTAAAGGAAATCAAAGAGGGGGCAACTTTTGAATATTTACCAGATCAGCAAGCCTCGTTCTCATTTAAACGAAACCAGCATGTCTAGCCTCAGAAACATTTTTGATAAAAGAGCAGACGAGCTTACTGACCATGATCCTTGGCGTTACGGTGAGGAACTATCTTACAAAGCAGATATGGCAGAATTAGAGTGGGTGACTAAACATATGGAGAAAGGTAATCTTCTCGATATCGGTTGCGGTACTGGCCGTCATGACCTTGAACTTGCTAGACTATTTCCCGAGAGTCAATTTGACTGCTTTGATTTTGCCCAGAACAACATACGTATATTGGACAAAAAAATAACAGAGACAGGTACCAAAAATGTTACTCCCAGTGTCTGTGACGCTGTAGACATGTCAGTGAAATACTCCGGTAAACGTTACCAAAATCTTCTGTCTATCGGTTTGATTCAATATCTCGATGATGAACAGTTAGTAAAACATTTCCGTGACAGTTATCAGATATTAGATACTGGTGGTGTATACCTTATAAAGCATCCGACAGCGTACAAAAAAACTTTTATATTTGACGGGTATTCTGATTTATTAGAAAGTAGATATGTCTCTAAGTATCGAAATTTTCAAGACATCATAAACCTCTCTCAGGTGAATTTTGAAGTGGAGAAAATCGAACAAGTTTTTACGCTACAAAACCTAACTCAAGAGGAGCTCGCTCAGGTAGAAAAAAATGAGGGTACTCGTCAGATGTGGTTTTTGTTACGAAAAGTTGCTACATAAAGATCTATAAGTACGGTCTGGCAGTATACAAGAGACGTCAGTCTTTGCCTTTACGTTTGGAATATAATTGAAAACTGTGAGCGGCAAATTTTTGGTGGTGATTATTACATTTTATTCCAGAAAATTCATCAGGAAGATCTCTAAAAAAATCAATACTGCCGGATATATTAAAACCCTTTTTTCGAAATACTAATTCAGCTGGCAGCCCTTTCCTTAGGGCCAAGGTTTGTAAGATACGTTTATCAAAAGACAACGGAATGCGTACATCTTTTTTTCTGCATATTTTATGTCTTGGATGCAGTCCCATTAAAAACTCTACAATATCCATGTCATAGAAAGGGTTACCAATTGGTATGTCTTTATTTATGGCTGGCTGAGCAAGTAACTCACCATCAGTTGGGGTGCGTCGCAAGTACATGCCGGCCAAAGCTACTAAATGTAGACTGCTTAGTTTTTGCCCGCTGTACAATCGCGCTATGTCAAGCGGGTCTTCGGTCAAAAGACCGTAAGTCTGTTTTGTTACATAATTATCAAACATTTTATCTAAACGCCGCTTAGATAGTCCAAAAATATGTGAAAATGGAAAACCAAAAGTAGTCAATTGGTTGTTGTCCATAGCGTTGTTGATAACATCACTATTTTGCCCAAAAAATACAATGGGTGATTGAGCTATGTTAGTTTCGTTCCATAAGTTTGTTACAGACAGAGCTGTGGCGTTACCTGGAGGTTGTTTGTAGAGCGTAATAGCTGATTCAGCTAGTGACTCATAACTACGTTCTACAACTCCAACTGAGTGTTGTGCCGGTTCTATTAACTTTACATTGATATCTGTATAGTCACGCTCTAGATTATTTTCAGCTTTTTTTGAAGCAGAATACGTGGCAGTTCGGACACCCATTTCTTTTAAGTATAAGCCAATCAAACCCGAGTCAATCCCCCCGCTTAAATACAAGCCCGCTTCAGTTTTACTGCGTAGCTGTCTTAGAAGGGCTGTTTTAAAGAGTTCGTCTAGCTTATCAACGGCAGTAGAATATGAATCAAACAAAGAGCCCTTTTCTGGCTTAATATGATATTGATATACAGATATCGGTTCACCATCAGGAGGAAAGTGCAAGACTGTACCAGCTGGCACCATCTCTACACCCTCAAAGGGCGACTTAATTTTTGTTGTATGTAGCCCTATGTAGCTTTTTAAACCGAGAGTATTGATGGTGGTTGAGTGAGGGATGTCTTCTAGGTTTGTGCTAAATAACCACTGACCATCCTTTTTCATGTACCAGAGAGGACAGGTGCCTAAGTGATCTCTAATAGCATAAATACCAGTTTCATCCTGAAACACAAAACCATATGCTGAATCTCGTCTTCTGTTTTCAAACAGTGTTTCAAAATTTTTGTCGGCTATGTCGTCAGCATAAAAGTTGTAGGAGAGTAGAATGTTCATGTTTGGCAGTTGTCGCACTTTATCTGTTAGTCTATTTCGAATGGTTGTTTTGTGCAAGAGAATTGTGCCGAGGTGTGATTGGTATCTATATATTTTTTTGTACTAAATTTTGTTGTAACGGGGTCTTGGCATAACGAAAAGTAAAAAACAAGATAACATTCACGCATAAGTGCGCTATTAGTAAAGCGAATATTGCACCCCAGATACCGTAAAGTGGAAGAAGAAATAATAGAAGAATTATGGTTAAGATCGGCAGGGATAGGTTGGATAAATAAATTCTTCGTTTCATACCGTGAGCAAGAAAGGCCATAAGATAAAATCCGCGCGGCTTAGAAAGTAGTAACAAGGCTAATGCTTGAGAATACAATATTGCTTCAGGGTAAGTTGGGAATGCCAGTCTAAAGAAGAAGGGTATGGTCGCTATATAAAGCACAACAATCCCTAGTGTGACAAGAAAGGCAATCTTCACCTTTGGCGGGAGAAGTTTTTGTAACTCTTCGAAACCCCGCTGACTTATTTTGGGTAAACTCATTTGATAGAGGCTCGAATATAAACCCTCAACCATCTTTATTGGCATATGAGCCAGGGTATACGCCGCAACTGAAACTGGTCCTAGAAAGTAGAAAACAAGTAGTTTATCTAAGTTATTACCTATAATACGCACGATAGCAATAAAGCTTAAATGCTTGCTTAGATTAACTAGATTAACCTCAGGTAATCTAGGTAGTTTGTATTTCTTTACTACTAGCAGATACACCAAGCCAGACATTAAGGTATTTGAAGCAAAGTAGACTATGGCCAATACAAGAGGATTGTAAGTAAAAGCAAGTGTAACCAATAGAGCAATCACCGGAATTGGTTTTCGCCAAAAACCAAGTAAGGCACTTTCTTTGAAAAGTTGTTTCCCGATCAGGTAAGAGTTTGCGAGTTGGAATCCAACAAGTAGGGGAGACAATAGCCCAATAGTCATAAAAGTATAAGCTAACAGCTTGTCGTCTTGTGTCCAGTAATAAAGAGACACTACACTACTAACTATAATAATGCCGATACTCCAGTGTAGTTGAGTGTTAAAGCCTGAACGAAGTGCACTTTCTTTTCCTCGTGCAACTGCTCGTACGATAACCTTGTCCATTTTTGATAGCGTGAATGTACCAGCGATAGCTGAGACTGCAATAATAAACTGGTACGTTCCGTAGGCTTCCTTGGAGAGTAGGTTTGCCATTGCAATAGTGAGAACGAGACCACTCAGAAGGGTGAACCCCCGCCCAAGCGAAAGCCATAAACCACCTTTTACCAGGTAGTGGCCATCAGTTTTTAAATGCTTGGTAATAAAATCTGCAAACGTATTGAGCATGTAAATACTATAACAGTTTATTCTTAATCAAAGTTATATCACCAAAAATAGCCGTATCAATCACTATCGGTATAATCTCTGCTGCTTAGAATCGTTTAAGACATGAAATGCAAACCAAAAACCAATCTATCACCACCCGCGTTTTAGAAAGGTATTTAGTTGGTATCTCAAACGAGTCTATTTAGGAAATGTTTCTATAAAATTAAGCAAGATTGTAGTCTATCTTAGTAAAAGGTCTTACCTTTCCAAGTTGTTATACCTGGCATAGATTTTGTTATAATCAAGAAATGATGGAAGGTATTCAAATAATAACTGAAGTCAAAACTGCTTCACCCTTCGGGTGGAAGTCTCAAGATTCTTGGGAGGAGTTATTTGCTATTGCAAATGGAGTTGGAGATATATTATCAATTCATACTGATCCCCGCTGGGAAGGGTCTTTCGACTTACTGCAAAAAGCTCGTTCAATGACCACAAAGCCAATACTGGCCAAAGGAATTCATTTGCATGATTCTGATATAGAAAAAGCTGTCGCTATGGGAGCAGACTTTGTCTTGGTGGTAGGAAGAATACCCGAAGTACATTTAGATAAATGTTTATTAGAACCCAACACCTTAGCTGAGCTAAAAAGTATACCTACAGACTCAAAAGTTGTATGGAACAGTAGAGACTTAAAGACTGGTGGTCTAAAGGGGGATACATTCAAAGAGGCCAGAGAAATATTCCCCGGTTGGCTATGTCAGTCTAGTAACATCCACACTGTAAAAGACATCGAGCCAGGCGCCAACGCTGTGTTTGTCGGTACAAATCTAAAAGAGTTTACAGAATCCATGAAATAAGCGTTTATCATTGCTATACTGAATCTATGAAGAAAAAGATTCTTGGTTATATTTTGACCCTACTTCTAGCTGGAGGTGTCGCTGGCTACTCGGTAATTCAAAATAGAGACGTCGATATTTTTGAGTCTAGCGTTCATTTGGTTGAATATGTAGTAGACGGAGACACTCTAGAGATAGAAAATGACGTCAGGTTGCGTTTAATCGGAATCGACACCCCAGAGAGAGACGAGTGCGGTTACCAAGAAGCGACTGACTTTTTACGCAATTTAGTAGACGGAGAGCATATTAGAATTGTGAAAGATATTTCCGGATCCGATCAGTACGGCCGGCTACTTCGCTATGTATATTTACCATCTGATGTCTCAGAGAAAGACGACGTTTTGGTCAACGAATCAATTCTCCGGGCTGGACTAGCTCAAACTTTGTCCATCGCTCCAGACAATCGCTACCGAGATTTGTTTGCGACAGCACAAGACGAAGCTAAGCGTGCTGGTTTGGGTATTTGGAGTAAGTGCGACTTGGTAGACAAAATATCTGCCAGTCAGTCGGATAGTCAGCCGACAGACCCTTCTTGTATTATTAAAGGAAATATTTCAGCTAAATCTTTCGGCCGAAATTACTTCATGGAAGGTTGTCCCAACTACAACCGGATAAAGATTGATGTTAGCAAAGGAGAGAGTTATTTTTGTACCGAAGAAGAGGCAGCAGAAGCTGGTTTTAATCGTTCAGTATCTTGCGACAGTACATTTTAAATTTATGTTACCAATATTAAGTCTCATTATTAGTTTCATTCTCGGCGGTCTCCT
>Ga0222655_1000674_pt1 | contig 13947 bp, 9 predicted proteins | sample AntAcemetagen423_FD_179857 | JGI IMG/M metagenome (GOLD analysis project Ga0222655, IMG submission 179857) | Saline water microbial communities from Ace Lake, Antarctica - #423 | ecosystem: Environmental > Aquatic > Non-marine Saline and Alkaline > Saline | place: Antarctica: Ace Lake | collected... | reverse complement strand
AGCCTTGTTCACAACGAAAGCAAGGTCGAACATAGGGGACGCCATAGTGGCCCCTCAGTTGCGTGAGGTGCCTCGTGTGACCCGCAACACTGCTGGTCGTGTGGAACGTGTGAGTAGGGACACACCGAGCGTTGCGAGACGTGTCGCTTCTGGCATCGTGGATTCTGACTTCGTGGAAACTGCGGCCACCGGGTTCCATCTGAGTGGTGTGCGGAGTCGTTATTCTGCCACCTTGCAGTCTGACGCTTCGATGCGGCCGTTCCGCATGTTCACGAACATGATGCCTCACCGGGTCATTGACGTGGTCGAGGACAAGTCGGACGTGCAGATGCAAAGGATCTTGGATCAGGTTCGTGTGCCAACGCTCCAGGCGCAGGAGCTTCGTGGCAAGTACATGTTGGCGAACACCCCTGCGGAGCGGTTGAAGGTGTTTGAAGAGATCGAGGTTGTGTCGTTCCAGACGATTGCCAACCGTCACGGCTTGGACGCCGAGGACGTGCAGATCGTCATGGACGAGATCAAGACTCAGAAGATGATTGCTCACCGAGCGTTGGAGAAGAAGAACCTTCGGTATGACGCTGACCTTGACCGGCATTATGTCAGGTTCGCTACGGGTGATGAGATGATCGAATACCCGATCACTGTCACGGAGACATCCAAGCATGTGGCCGTTCCTGATTGGCGCAGTCTTGACCGTGCTGTTAAGCGCCGTGCCAACCGTATCCGTCGTCACCAGGACACGATGATGGGTGAGACGTCGGTTGACATCACTGCCTCCGAGATGCAGAAGGTTCGACGTGAGGCTGCCGGTAAGGCTGTCAACGAAAGCGATGACCTTCTTGCCCGTCGTGCCGTACGTAAGGGCATTGGCGGTCTTGATGCTGTGATGCAGGTCTGGACTCCTGCGCAACTGTTGCGACCGGCATGGACCATGAAGGTGGTCATGGTGGATGAACGCCTGCGTCAGCTTGCCAAGTTCGGTGGCATGGTGACGTGGATGGACCAGATGAACATGGCCAGGAACAGCTTCCACGATCTGTACAGAGAGTTCGCATCCAGCAGCACGCCTTCCATGAGGTTGCTGGGCGTGGACCAGGGATTGACGACGGGTCAGTCCTTGCGTCGGTCTTCAGCGGTCGGCGCCCTGTTTGGTGGCGCTGTTGGTGGTCTGCCTGGTGCTGCTATCGGTGGTGCTGCCGGTGGTCTGATTGGAAAGAACTATGCGTCCAAGCTGCGACAGGTGGACAGTCTCCCGTTCTCGTTGAGCCGTGTTGCTGACGGGGTGGAAGTCCAGGGCGCTATGGGCAATGGGATTGACGACAACAACATTTGGAAAGAGTTGGTGTCCGTCGGCACCTCCTCTCAGTTCAGGGCGTTGAGAGGCCACACGAACAACTCTGAGGTTCTGTTGCGTGAGTTCCGTGCGACAGGCAACTACGTGTCGGTGTCCCCGAAGAACCAGACGAACTGGAAGAAGGCGTTTACTGAAACCTTTAATAACCAGATCGGCCAGGACACTGGCGCTCGCAGGGCCATGCAGATCATCATCGACAAGATTGACAACGGGGATGACATCGACCTGTTGAAAGATGACGTGGCGGATGAACTTGCGAACTGGATGAAGAACACTCGTGACGGCAAGAAGTATTCGTCGCAACTTCCGGCACGCTCGTTTGATGACGCTGCGAAACAGGGCTGGTCGGATGTGATGGTGGCCATGTTGTACGACTACATGGCGGTCGACGGCCGCATGGGCGGGAAGCCTGGCGTGCCGAGGGACACGACACTGTTGAAGAAGTTGATTGACCCAACGCAAGGTTCGGTTACCCCCGAGGAATGGATGGCGGAGTTTACCGAGCTAGGGAAACTGCCACACATTCATGGTGCCGAGATCGGTGAGAGCTTGGGCAAGTCAGGTCTCTCGGTCAAGATCAGTGACTATGTGGAGAGTGCGTACCAGGTGATGGGGCGCATCCCTTCGGATACTTTGTCCCGTCAGCCCATGTTCAATCACTTGTACCGCTTGGAGATGAAGCGGATGCTGAACACCAAGGTGGACGATCTGGGTAATCGTGTGGTCAGTAAGGCTGACATCGCTGCCATGCAAAGGAACGCCAGAGAGTACGCACTGACGGAAACCCGTCAGGTCATGTACGAACTGGCAGAGTCCTCCGAGTTCGGGGAGTTGGCCCGTTTGGTCATGCCGTTCTTCTCGGCCTGGCAGGAAGCGCTCACCCGGTACAGCGGACTGGCTTACGAGAACCCAGCGTTTATGGTCAGGGCGGTGAGAGGGTTCGATTCGTTCTCTCAGGATGAGGAAGGCAATCGGTACCTTCAGTTCACACTCCCCGAGTGGGCTGCCAGCCTGGCGAACGAGGGCTGGGCGTTCAAGGGTGCCTTCGAGAACAACAATGAGATCAAACTGGGGGTGGACAGTCTCAACATGATCGCTAACGGGCTGCCAGGCACTGGGCCTATCGTCCAGTACCCGCTTGCCCGTGCCGCCCAAAGCAACCCTGGCCTTGAAGACTCGTTGAGCTTTATCTTCCCGTACGGTCCACCGGAATCCTTTCTGGATGGTTTCCTGCCAGCTTACGGCAGGCGCCTGAAGTCTTTGAGGCAGGGTGATGATGACCGGGCGTACGCCAGTCAGCTTCGCAGGAACATGAAGACCAAGCTGGCCCGTATGGAAAGCGGAGAGATTCCGTTCGTCGATATGAACGATCCGATTGCCAGGCGTGAGTTCATTGAAGAGTTGGAAGGAGAGTCCCGCAGTTTGATGGCGGTGCGTCTGTTCGCTTCGTTTGTGTCCCCTGTCACCACAACGTTCGACTCGCCTTACCAAGTGTTCATCGAAGGGTACCGTGAGCTTCAGGAGAGTTCTGACACTGCGGATGAAGACTTCCTGGATGCGTACGGGGAGGACTTCTTCGCACTTACCACGGCGACTACCAGAACCACCAACGGTGTGCCACCGACCATGCATGGCATCCAGATGGAAGAGAAGTACCAGGACCTGATCGACGCCCACCCAGAGTTGGGGCGTCTCATCATTGGTGCTGATGGTGGCGGGACGTTCGGCGAGTTCATCCGGTCGAAGTACATTGACCAGATTGATGAGGGTGATCGCCAGCTTCTCAGCTTGGATGAGATGGCAACCGCTCACACCACGAAGTTGGGCTGGGTGGAATACAGCAGGACTATGGACTTCATCGACTTTCAGATGAATGACCGTGGCCTCCCCAACTTGAGGGTGAAGGATGCCGAGGACTTGGCAAACATGAAGCGGTCGATGATAAGCAACCTTGCCCAAACCAACCCTGGCTGGGCTGCGGATTTCTACAGCATTGATCGTGGGAAATGGGATCGTCGGATTAAAGGGCTTGAGGCCATCGCTGCTGCGCCAGGACTGGGTGCCTTGGATGACAAGGGACTGTCCCGCATGGATCTGGCCCCGTTGCAAGAGTATTTGAGCCTGCGACGTTACGTGGTCGGGGAGCTTGCGGCCAGGAAGGCGCAGGGCGGCCCGTCCACTTTGGATGCTTCCGGCAACGCTGACATCGCAGAGTTCTGGGAGCAGTCCACAAACAAGTTGGTCGAGGAGAACCTTGCCTTTGCCGACCTGTTCTATCGGTACTTGGACAACGATCCGGTGCGAGGTCCGCTGTCAGGCGCAACGCTTCAAGGTAGTCTCTAAGCCATGACGAACTTTGAGATCCCACTGCCGTCGGAGACGACGCTTACCACCACCGAAGACTTTGACAGTGTCGACTTGCAAACCGTGGTTGAGAATAAGCTTGGCAGCGGCACCTGGGAAGTCATCATAGGGAAGATTGAGGCTGACGCCCAGGCGAAGAACTTTGATTTCGACTCTTTGATGCGGAAGGAGAACGTCGGCAACCTTGTCGACATTGTTCTCCAAACCAGTTTCTACATGGGTGGCGAAGGCGACCTGCGGAAGCTGTCCAGGGGAATCGAAACCTTCCGGTCAGGGGAGATCGAGGAGGGTGAGAGGGAGTTCGTTGACGCCCGTTCGTCGGAACAGTTGAAGTCGTTCAGCACCCCGACAACTGCCAGTGAGGGGCTGTTGCAAGTGCAGGCTTTCCAGTCGTACTTGCAGGACACGTTCAAGAATGACAGTGGGATGAAGGACATGGTGAGCGAGGCGTACACGGCCATGCTTACGGGTGTTGGGATCAGCGACATTCAGGGTTCGTTGACCAACGGTCTTGGTGATGGCGTCGGCATTGACGTAAGCCAGATCAACCCTGACGTGTTCATTGGTTTTATCAGGGAACGGATAGAGGCCGACACCACCGGCTTCGGTTTCGTCCGTCCTGTCAGCGATGAGGAGAAGGCCAACGACGTTGTCCTCTTCGACGCTTTGCACACCGAATGGGAGACGGGCCGTGCCGACCTACCGTTCGACCATCCCGAGAGGGAGACCGCCCCGTCGTCTCTGATCGTGAAAGACGTGGAGAGGGCTAACGGCTCTCCTCGTTCTAGGGTCCTGTTGGAAGACAACCGGATTGGAACCAGGACGATTACGTACGTCAACCCTGTTGACGCCTTGGGGTTGAGTGATGCGACGTCGGAAATCAGGCAGGGGCTGGAAGCCCAGATGGGTTCGGCCCAATGGGCGAACTTGGATCCATTGCTTCAAGAGCAGATTATTAGGGATGCAGTAGAACGTGGGCGCAAGGAAGTCATCGACTACGTTTGGGCCTCTTCGGGTTTGGCCGGTGATGATTTCTCGGAAAGCGGGCTGTCTGACCCTGACGAGACGGTGAACACGGTGATGACCCGTGACCACATTGACAAGATGTTGGGCAACAACGTTGCGGAGATCACGGCAGACATCATGAGCGGCGGTCGTAGTAACATTACGGGTAGTGCGTTCAGGGAGGTCATGGACACTGCGGCAAGCCTGGCTGACGGGATCAACCAGAGGAAGAACGCTAACGCTGGCCCCGATGCTCCGGTAACTGTCAGTGAGTTGAATGAGTATTACTTCAAGATGACCGACGAAAGGTTCCGTGAGTTACAGCTTGGGGCCTGGAATGCAGGGCTTTATGGCACTGCCGATGTTGCCGACATCCCGTTCGGGGATCGCATGGATGAGATTGCGAGAAACCATTGGAACGGTGCGATCAGCCGTTCAAGGACAGCCGACCGCTTGGGCATCTCCCAGACGGTCGAGGACATCTTGGAGGACGCATCCTTCGGTGGGTTGGAACAGAGACGTCGTCGGGCGTCGGACCTTCGTGACCAGGGGACAGCGCTTCGTTCGGCCGCTTCGTCGTCGACGGGCGAGGACGTCAGAATCTCAACGTCGGACCCGCTGAGCATCATCGCCAAAGCTGACGAACTGGCACAACAGCTTCTGGGTCGCAACGCCTCCCCGCAGGAACGGCAGTTGCTGGTGAAACTGGTGCAAGGCCAGCAGCGTGACGATCAGGTGGCCAAAGCTCGCTTCGATGCTGGGGCCAGGGCCAACGTCCAGCTTTCGGAGGCTGTTGCCTTCGAGGAGGAAGCCAACCGTGTCGAGGCCGCTATCGAAGCTGAGATTGCTGAAGCTAGTATCCGTTCAGGCAGCGTTACTAACCGTCAGGTTCGTGAACGTACTGGTGCTGGCATGGAGATCCCAGACCAGGCCACCTTGGATGACTTTGTCAACCGAGAGATTGCCATCGGCGACTTGAACCAGGACGGGACGCAGGCCCAACAGGCTGGGTCCACCTCGTCGACTGGTGTCGGCAATGTGAACATCACAGAGTTCCAAGATTTCGATGCAAGCGCCTTCATGGACAACTACCTGAAGGCAAACAACGCAGGCGAAGTACAGACGGTTGGCGTGAGAGACAGTTTCAACACCTTCCTTAGTGCGCTCCGCTCCCCTGTAGGAGGCTGACATGAGTTTCATTGAAACAATCAACGTAGGTGCCGGAGCACCAGGAGCGGGCGGTTCTGGTCCGCAGTCGTTCCCTGAAACTGCTGCAAGTCCGAACCCGTTTCCTACTGAGTCTACTGGGTCTGCCACTTTGGGTGACATCCCCGGTCTTGGCGCTATCAGTTTCCCGGTTGCGGGGGGCGGGATGCAGGACATGGGCGGGGTGCTGGGCGACCCACGGGACGGTGGCAGCCGTGTTCACAAAGGCGTGGACATCTTCGCCGACTACGGCACCCCGGTGGTGTCCGTCACGAGCGGTACTGTTATTAGGATCGGTGAGATTGAGAAGGGTGGCCAGCGTGTCACAGTTCAAGACTCGCAGGGCAACACCCACTACTACGCTCACCTGTCCGGTTATGCCAACGGGCTGGCGTTGAACCAGACGATCGCTTCAGGCACGTTGCTTGGCTACGTGGGAACATCGGGCAACGCCACTGGCACCAGTCCTCATCTGCACTACTCGATCAACGAGGGTTCCAGCAGCAGGGCTTTGGTTGACCCGGTTCAGTTGTTCGAGAACAACCAGATAGTGACAGTCGACCCCAGCGCAGTCGGTGGCGCCAACGAGACTGGCAGCCACGACCATGTTGACACTGGCGCTGTCGACCCTCTGGCAGACCTGACCGATGAGCAGGCCCTTGACATTGTGAGGACGGACCTTCCGTTCATGCTGGGGTTCATGGAGATCCCAGAGCTTCGGGACATCTTCGTGAGGGCAGCACAGGAGGGCCGGTCCCGTGACCAGGGCTGGATTCAGTCGGAGCTTATGCAAACCGACTGGTGGAAGGAACGCAGCGAGAACCAGCGTGGCCTTGAAGCCCTGAAGAACACTGACCCTGCCACATACAACGACCAGATCGTCAGCCTGGCGAAAGACATTCGAGGCCAGTACATCCAGTTGGGTTACGCCCCTCCTGGTGGTGACCCGTTCTCGAACATTGAATCGTCCTCACCCCTGTACCAGCAGGCTGAAACGTACCTCCTGACAGGCATGACCTCGCAGGAGATCATGCAGTCGGTGACACGGGCAGCCGCAGCGGGTGTGCCTTTCGACGCCTTGGACCCTACGCCTCCTGGCCAGATGGGCAACATGATGTCGAGCATCCAGTCGACAGCCAGCAACTACATGGTCAACGTCACAGACGAGCAGGCATACGAGTGGGCACAGAAGATTGCTATGGGCGACCTCACCTCCGAGAGCATCACCGACACAATTAAGGACATGGCAATGTCCAAGTTTGCGTTTGATGAGAACGTAACCAATCGGATCAGGGATGGCTTCACCCCACAACAGTTGTTCTCGGAACATCGGAACGTTATCTCACGGACCTTGGACATGGACCCCGACCAGATCGACTTCGATGACCCTCAGTTCTCGTCGGTGCTGAATGGCGGTTCGACCGGTGGTTCCATGTCGGTGGCCGACACAAGGAAGTGGATCAGAGGCAGCAGTGCTGGGGGCACTTCCCGTGAAGTGCAACGTGACGGCAATGCTGTACTACAGTCGTTGATGGAAACGTTTGGAGTCCAAGGATAATGCTTTCTTTCGCTGAAGCCGTAGCCAACGCAAACCGTGGCGTGTTCGCCACCACCCCTCAGGCTCGGGCGTCGACCGCATCGTCGGCCGCAGCCCCTCCCACATCTGCCAGGGAGGCGCTGACGAGCCTGACGTCAGAGTCGGCGGGGATTCCTGTTGCGCCGTCACGAAGCCAGCCTGCGCCGTTTCAGGACTCCTTGGCGAGAACCCAGTCGAAGGGCACCGTCACAATCAACGGGGTTACCTACGACATTGTCGATGGCGTGGTCATCGCAGGATCAGCAAGGAAAGCAGATGACTTCTCAATCCCTGGTGGAGAAGACCCTACTGTTATTGGGTCTCCCAACCTTCAAGTTCCGGGTGGGGAAACACCTTCCCTCGTCTCAGATCCAGTGGTCCCTAGTAGTGGAGGTGCGTCGGAATCCACGCCGTTTAACGAAGATGTCTTCGCCCAGATCAAAGGGTTGTTGAGCAGGTACGGCTTGGGCGGGTTGACAGACTGGGTCCGTGGCCTGGTCGTGAACGAAGCCAGTGCTGCTGAGATTTCCATTCAGTTGTTCGACCGACAGGAGTTCAAGGACCGGTTCCCTGGCATCGCCGCCATCGACGCTGACAATCAGGGCGGGGTGACACGTCCCAACATTTCACCGGAAGAGTACCTGAACCTTGAGCAGGACTACTTCGAGCTTCTGAGTCGGGTCGGTTTGGATGAGGCGTTCTTCACACGGGACCGTGTGGCGAACTGGATTGTTGAAGGGGTGTCCCCAGCCGAGGTGAGTCGCAGGGTGACGAACGGTTACTCCAAGATCACGTTGGCCTCGCAGGAAACACGGGATTCGTTCGGACAGTATTTCGGGGCGGCCGGTGACACGGCCCTGGCTGCCTTCTTCTTGGATGCTGGCAACGTCGAGGACGTCCTGATGCGTCAGGTGGAAACGGCAGAGATCGGGGGTCGTGCCCGCATCGCTGGTATTGGCATCGGTCAGGCAGGAGCGGAACGTTTCGCAGCGCTGGGCATTACACCTCAGGGCGCAAGCAACGGTTTCTCAAACATCAACCGTCGACGTGACCTGTTCACTGAGACGGCGACAGAGGGCCGGGACCTTACAAGATCGGGTGCTGGTGTCAGCGCCCAGTTCGGGTTGGACTCGGGTCAGGCTCAAGGAGATTTGGACAAGCGTCTGCAAACAAGGCAGGCAGCTTTCCGTGGCGGTGGCGGCGCATTCGTCGGCCAACGCACAACAGGCTTCGGCAAGGCGTAAGCTGAGCGGAGACCCCCCACCTGGGGAGGGTGCCTTGCGTGCTGGTGACGCACACAGGGGCCTTCTAAAGACCGGTCACCAAACCCTGGAACAAGGAGAACACAGATGTCTTTCGCAGAAGTCAACCCGCCAGAAGTCTCACTGTCAGCGGAGCGCTATGCGGCGCTCTTGAAGCAGGAGCGCAACGCTCAAGCGGCTGAGGCGGGGTTTGATATGAACAACCCTGTATCGAAGTTGGTCTTGGACAGTCACTGGAAGGAAGGCATGTCGGTAGCTGACCTGTCTGCTTTTAAGGACCAGTACAAGGTCGGCGTCCCAGTAGTAACTGAAGGAGAGGCAGAAGATAACGTTGTTATCCCTCCCGCTCCTGAAGGCAAGGTGACTGAGATCACTGGTACTGTTGGAGAAGGTGCAGGAAGTGGTCAGTCATTGCTTTCGGGCGGTTCATCTGTGTCAGGGCAGATCACCACACCAGACCCTTCCATTGTTGCGGTTAAGACTTATGAGGCTGCTATGAAGCAGGGCGGTTCCAGAGAGGACGCTATGGCAGCAGCCTTGGAAGCAACAATCAAGACGGCAGGACAGAAGGCGGTACTAGACCGTCGTCGTGGCCGTCAGGTTGAGGAGGAGAACGCTCAGGCAATCATTGCTGGGCTTGAAGCCTCACATGGACAGGGCGACTGATGACATCCGAACTGAAGGCGTTCGAGGATTACAGCTTCTGTGAAGAAGCCTGTTCCTTTGACGACGTTGCTGGATGCCCTTCACGGGGCGGGCAGCATCCATGCTGGACTTGCAAAGTCTGGTCGTGGCAGGACGGGGACTCAAAGTTGCAACTGGCTCGTTCAGCGGTGCCGGGAAGGTTCAGGCAGGCAGCAGGGAAGAAGGCTTTGGCGCCAGGGGTTCTCCCCGATCCGCCAACGGTCGCTTCCGAGCAGTCGATTGCTTTGGACCATGCCATACCGACGGACGAACGTGGGCTACCCTATCTTCCGGCAGGCGGGGGCGATCCCCTCACTGCCAAAGAACTCCGAGACAAGGGCGGTCTTAGTAAGATCAAGAAGTCCTTGGCCTCCAGGGGCAACAGCTAACAGTTAACCAACAAGACTCCCCAGGAAAGGAAGTCAAACCATGACCATTACAGGTCTACTCTCGTCCTACGGGCTGGATGCTGGTGTCCCGATTTCGATCGACACCATCATTGACATGCTTGACCCAACGGACCTGCCGTTCCAGAACGGCTTCATGCTCGGCGGCGCACCTGCGCTTAGCCGTTTCCCTGTTGACAACAAGAAGATGGAGTGGCAGGACGACACTCTGCTTGAGTCACTGTCGACGATCAACGAGGGCGGCACGTACAGCAACTCTGACGTCACCCTCACAGTCGTCGACGGTACCCGCTTCAAGGAGGGTGACGTCATCCGCATCGACACCGAACAGCTTTACGTCAGTTCGGTGTCCACGCATAACCTCACAGTCATTCGTGCGTTTGCCGGTTCCACGGCCACCACCCATGCGGATGGCGCCCGTGTGATCGGTCTTGGCCAGGCGTTGGCTGAGGGTTCTGACGCCATCCAGGCAAGTCACAAGGATCGTGACAGGCGATACAACATGACTTCCATCTTCGGTCCCCGTGAGATCAAGGCGACCGGCACAGAGCAGGTCATGCCTAAGTATGGTCTTGCGACGGGCGGTGAGTGGGCCTACCAGATCAATAAGGAAGGTCTTGAACTCGCCAAGATGGTTGAACGCCAGATCATCTACGGCAACCGTTATGACGACGGTGCGGATCAGCGGACTATGGGCGGTCTCATGTATTACTACACGACTAACGTGTCGGCCGCTACGGCCCTTACCGAGGATTCCGTTGCCGACCAGCTTGAAGCCATGTACAACGCCGGAGCCACCCCCAACCAGGGTTGGATTCTTGCGTGCAACTTGAAGAACAAGCGAGCCGTGTCCGGGATCGGGACAGTTGAGATCATGCGTTCTGACAGTGGCCGTGGCACCGTGGTCGAATACTTCGACACCGATGTTGGCCGGGTGCAGTTCAACGTCAGTCGCTACTACGAGAACAAGGATGCGAACCTGTACACGCAGGATCAGGTGTCGATCGGTGACCTTCGGCCGTGGCAGCTTGAGACTTTGGCGAAGACCGGTGACTCCGACAAGATGATGCTTGTGTCGGAGAAGACCTTGCGTGTCAAGCGTGAGCGTCACGGGGCAGCGTTCAACGCTTTGACCCCGAGCTAGACCAACCGCCCTTCGAGGAGGGTATAAGCGCTAGAGTGAAGGCCGGGTCCATCGAGGACCCGGCCTTCTGGCGTTCAAGGAGAACTGAGAAATGGAAGAGTACGAGATGGAAGAGTACGAGATGGAAGTCATAGAACGAGACCCGCCGTTTACTGGCATCGCCCGTGAGCGACAGTCTATGGGCATCGTGTGGTTTGACGACCCGTTCCCTTACTTCCAGTCGGATGATGCCGGTGAATGGATCGACGGCATCGAACGGAAGTACGGACTGGGCAAAGGCGACGGCAAGACGGGTCGCACCCCGTACCACTTCTACGTAACGGCCGATGGGGAAGTGTTCGAGGGTCTTGGCTGGGGTGCCTACTCAAGCTGGCATGACATGGGCAAGAACCAGGACCAGCCGCAGCATGGTGGCAACTCCATTGCCGTGCTGTACTTGGGTCCTGGCGAGCAGATGACAGATAAAGCGAAGAGGGCAGGCCAGGCACTGGTCGAAGCGCACCGTGTTCGGTACCCCTCGCTGCTGAGGAACATCCGTTACTACGATGTATTCAACGTCACCCCTGCTGGTGCAGGTGGGAAGATGGAACCAGATTCGATGGCAGAGTGGATCGCTAAGGGTTGCTTTGCCCCGGTCATTGAGGAAGAGGAAGTCCAAGATGAACCAGAGATTGAAGCTAGTCCTGTCGTCGCAAGCAAGCCAGCCCCAAAGCGACAGCGAAAGAAAGCCGCTGGGGGAACTGCTGCCGACCCTGACGCAGGGTGAATCAAGTCATGCGGTTCGTGTTCTCAAAGCTCTGTTGGGGCTGGCTGGGGAAGATCTGCATGACACTGAGGCATTCGACCTGGCCACGCACAAAGCGGTAGCCAGAATACAGCGCAAGAGAGACCTGCTGTCCCCAGTACCGGGGCAATGTGATACCTGGGTTTGGGTATCACTCCTGACAAGAGGAGGAGAATGAAGTGCTAGTCCTGAAGACAAGAGAAGACTGGGATGCTGTAAAGCCTAAGCGCCGGAAGATGAAGGACCTTAAAGGTCCGACCTATCTTCATTGGAACGGGACTGGCATGGGCTGGGGTAAGGTCGGGGAGGAAGACAGGCTGGCTTGGGTCAAGTCCCGTCTTCGTATCGGCCAGGCTTACCACATGAAGACACGGGGCTACACGGACATCGCCTACTCGTTTGCCGTCGACCCGTGGGGCATGGCCGCATGGGAGCTTCGAGGTTTGGACGTCCAGCCTGGTGCGACCAAGGGTCACAACACCAAGTCTCATGCCATCTACGTGATGACGGGGCTTGGCGACGGGCCGGTCACGCCAGAGTGCCTGACCATGATCGACCTGTTGGTCGACGAGATTGCGACGGCGGCCAGAGCAGAGAACTTGCTGAAAGGCCACCGTGACGTTGGACGTACCAACTGTCCCGGTGACTATCTGCACGGGCTGTTGGCGTTGTTTAATGAGGACGCCTTCGAGGCTAAGGAACCTGTGTTTCAAAGCCTGGAACAGAAGGGCATGGGTGAACCTGTCGCCATGTTTGTGCTGGGTGACGGTTACGGGATTGTTGACGCACGGGGTCAGGTGATTACGAAGGGCGCCTCACAGTTGGGGGACCTTCGCACCGCCGGGTTGGACCAACCGATCGTTGACGCTGAGGGCACGCCCAGTGGCAAGGGCTACATCCTGGTGGCCGCTGACGGTGGTGTGTTCACGTTCGGGGATGCCGTGTATCACGGTTCCCTGCGCCAGGCGCTGGATGGGCGTATGCCTGTGAGTCCTATTGTTTCAGTCGAGGTAGAAGAGGGCGGCTATTACATGGTCGCAGCGGATGGTGGCATATTCACCTTCGGCAACCTGCCTTGGCTTGGAGCTTTCGTCGATGAGGTCAACTAGATCATGCCGGTGTGGCTTCAGATCATGGCAGCCATGTATCCACCGATCGTGTTGATCGGCGGCGTGTTGTTTAACCAGAAGAAGATACTGGATCGGGTTGACATGCATTTCAATCCAGAGTCCGAGGTGTCTAAATCGGTGGGTGGGACACTCCCTGAAAGAGTGAAGATATTGGAGGACACGCCATGATTACGACAGAGCTTCAGTGGACAAGCATCCCAACCTTTCAGTTCGAGAACTAGGAGAATGTAATGACAACCGTAGACCAAATGGTTGACCGCATCCTGTTGTCAATGGATGGGTCCAGCGGGCCGCAAGAGATCGACGTGCTGTCGGGAACCGTGACGGATTCTCAGACGACGGGGACCTCAACGAACGGGTCGAAGTCGTTCCGCATCGGGGCGACCATCGAGATCGAGGAGGAGTTGCTGCGGATCGTAGACGTGGCAGGCACAACCTTGACGTTCCTGCGGGGCCAGTACGGTTCGACTGCGGTGGCGCATTCGTCGGGCGCCCTGATCCGGTTGAACCCGAGGCACAGCCGCATGGCGATCATGCAGAACATGAAGGAAGAGATCCGCTCCTGGTCGTCGGAAGTGTTTCAGGTTGCCAACGAACAGGTAACCGTGAGCGACAGCAACTCAACGTTGGTGTACGACTTCCTGTTGGCAGCGACGTCCCCTGACTTCATCCACGCTTTGAAGATCCAGCGGAAGAATCCGACGTCGCCTGTGGTCCGCTGGGGTGAAGACAAGCGGGCAAGAATCCTGCGTGGTTTGGACACAGGGGACCATGCGTCCGGCCTGGCCCTCCAGTTGACTGAGAAGATCCGTGGCTTCACCCAGTACAACGTCATCTACGGAAAGAAGTTCGACGTGTCCACCTGGACGTCGGCTGTGGACCTGACAGCCGACGCCGGTATCCCCGAAGAGTTCGAGGACATTGTCGAGATGGGGACTATGGGTCGACTGCTGGTGGGCAAGGAAACACGACGCATCCAACGTGACAGCCAACCTCAGCCGAGGGCGGCAAGAGATGTCCGTGAAGGGGCA
>Ga0222655_1000668_pt1 | contig 14018 bp, 11 predicted proteins | sample AntAcemetagen423_FD_179857 | JGI IMG/M metagenome (GOLD analysis project Ga0222655, IMG submission 179857) | Saline water microbial communities from Ace Lake, Antarctica - #423 | ecosystem: Environmental > Aquatic > Non-marine Saline and Alkaline > Saline | place: Antarctica: Ace Lake... | reverse complement strand
CTACTGTCTAAAGAAGTATCATTAATAATTTCGGCTTCACCAGAGGCTGCTACACTACCTACAATCCCTTCCCCAAAAGGAATATGAATAGGATTTTTGATTATTCGGTTTTTTTCTGTCTTGGCACCATAAGCAGCCAATTGCTCAAGTATACCAGATGCTTCATTCACTACATAAATCACACAATCTTCGAAATCAAACTGCTCAATCACATTTTCAGCAATCTCCCATGCAATTTCATCCAAAGTCTCATCATTGAGTAATTTGGTTACGAAGCCATTTATAGCGCTCAGGAACTTTTGATTGTCTCTTAATTCAACATTCTGAGCCTCTAGCTGATTTGTAGCCTCAATCAATGCATGCCTATCTTTTTGGCGATCTGTAATATCCATATGAATACCAATTGAGCCTATGGCATTGCCGTTGATATCATAAATTGGAGCACCCGAGATCAATGAATAAATGGCTGAGCCATCCTTATGGTGTAGTGTTGCTTCATAAACAGAGGCCACACCATCATCCCGCTTCTTGTGTTCTTGATTAAGAATTTCTTTTGTGCTTTTGTCCGCCAAAAGGTCTGATGCAATTTGACCGACCAATTCTTCCTTCGAAAAACCAGTGATTATGCACATGGCCTCATTGGCATATATAATGCGCTCATCCAAATCGACTTCCATAAGCCCATATTGGAGGTTCTGAATGATCCCTCTATACTTTTCTTCAGATTGGGCTAAAACCATTTGATTGATATGCCTATCCGTAATATCCCTCGCGATGGACATTAAGCCAGTGACTTCCGTCCCATTCTCAACCAACTGCACATGCTGTCCAAGCCATATCTCTTCTCCCAACTTGGTAATCAAAGGGAACTCCATATAGGTAGACGATATAGACTTGTTGATTTGATCTTTATAAAACGCCTGTATTTTTTCTCTCCAATCCTCACGGACTAAGTCCAAATAGACCAAGTCAAGGCACTCTTTTTCTGAGTAACCCGAAGCCTTGATCGCTGTAGGGTTTACGTAGGAAAATTGGCCGTCAAGGCCTATCTCGTAGATAATATCATTGGCTGCTTCTACAAGAAGCTTATACTTATCGGTGGTAAATTTCTGCGTCAATTCCCTATCCTGTCTTTCTGAAAAAGTAATATGGTATAATTCAGTGTAAGGTTCAACTTTTACGGTAACAATGAAATTGTCAAACTCCGAATTAAAACTAGTGAAAGGTAGGCTCTGTAACTGAGCTAACGGTCCATCAAGAAGATTTTTGGGCAAAACATTTCCTACAGACAACTTATACTTGTCCATAAAGTGATTGGAAATACGAAACCTCTCTTTGAGGACACCCTTTTTGGTGATTTTTATGAATGGTTTGATCTTGGGTAAGGTTTGGTCACCCAAAACAAAAACATTACCCTTTTGAATTTTCAATAATTCGATAAATGGATTAAATCCTTCGATAACTGACCATATCTCTCGATAACTGACTGAATACTTCGATGAGTGAAATACTAGAACAGCTCGCCCTGAACACCTTGTGAAACTTTAATATGAGGCATAGGCGCTCGCATTTTCAATGAGGCAAGTGCCAATCTAGATGTCTTTGTAGGTCTTTTCATTGTCATTCGACTTGAACCGCCAATTGCTTGAGCTATCATTTGATGTTCCAAATAAATTAGACTCCTTAACTTATCTAAGGTCGGTTCTGCACAAGGAAGGTGACCCAACTTTTCATCAATACTCTGAACCGCACTTAAAGCACGCTTAAGCCCATCTTGATATGCATTTGGTGTATCTTGTTTACTGCAAGCCGCGATATGTGAAGGAATGCCTATGGCCAACAGACTAATCTCCTTAATTAGGTCGGCCATGTTTGCTTGTGTGTATTTACCAACCAACTGATGGGCAGTAGCAACAATTTCCATACCCTGCTCTAACATTCTTAAACTGCCAAAAGTCTTCATTTTTATTTCTTTTAATTTTTAATCGCCCCTAGCAATCTCCGCCACCTAGCATGGCGGAGACTGGTCAGTAAAACTGACTCGGGACTCACCTAAACATATTAATGCAACCCTAGCAACTCTCCTTCTGATTTAGCAAAGGGCAGTGTCGTCAAACTTTCCCATGTATTAAATGGTGCTTTCCTTTTTAGTATCTGTAATCGTGTAATTCTAAAATTATTAGTATATGGAACTTGCTCGTAATCACGTACTGCTTCCATAAACTGAAGTGGATTTAAATCACGTGCCACGCTCATGGCTGGTTGGTAATCCTTATTGAGAAATGACAATGAGATAAGCTCCTTAAAAAGCCTTAATCTTAACTGATGATATACATCTAAAAGCGATTGCTTATTAAGTATGTCTAAGTATACATTTCTGTCTACTCCGTTGAAACCAAAACCATTCAGAAAGACTTCAAATCCATTGATTTCGTCAAGTACATCTTGCGTGGCTTTTAGAATTCGTTGCTCTCTTTCCTCTGGCTGAAAGAAGGATACTAAGCGAATATGCGCACATGAATTCTGTCCAGAATAGGCACCATACTTACTATAAAACTCCTTCTTGAACCCCTTTACTTCCTGGTTGATTTCAGCATAAGGAAGTGCAATAACTAAATACTCACTGAGGGTGGTATATGTGAAGAGGTTTCTGTTTTTCTCAATGATCATAACCCAAACATACTAATTATTTTAGTATTTCAATACTATTATTATTAGTATTTATAAGACTGCCTTTAAAACAGCCCCTCAAGTGTCCATCAGCTTATATTATTATCAGTTACTTGTTTGCGCTTTAAGAAAATTAGAACTTATGCCTTGCGTTCTTTAGATGTATCGATATCCCTGGATCAAATAGAGACATACCAAAAACCTCTTTATAAATAACACTCAGTTGTACTATAACTGGCACCTTACTTGCAATGCCAGACCAAAAAAGATGATGAAAAGAATTCAAGCCATTTTAATTATAGTCTTACTCCCTATGGGCCTCTTTGCCCAAGATCAAGAAGCAAATACGCTCAAAGTCAACGGATCGGCACAAGTAGAAGCCATACCTGATCTCTTCCAGTTCAACTTAAGGTTTAATGTCACGAGCGATCAGCAACGCATGTCAATAGATAGCTTGAATGAGATGACCGCTTACATGATCAAGTGCATCACAAAGAAGACGGACATTGGTAAGGATAGTCTCAAGACGATTAATTTCTATACAAACGTCAATGAAAACCTATACAAGACGGAAACTATAACTACTTACTCCGCTAGTCAATCATTGCAACTTAAGATTGGTGCAGATAAAGAACAGATCATAAAACTCTTGAACATAATTGCAGACACCAACCTACCGGTTAACGTGAATACTCAGGGTTATTTCAGCGATGCGGCCAAAGCACAATCAGAAGAAGCCTTAATTAATGCTGCATTCGATAATGCTAGAAGACAAGCGGCTATGCTCGCAAAAGCCGGAGAGTTTAGCGTTGGCGCTGTGCGCAGTGTAGATTATTCTCAAGGAGAATCTTTCCAAGTCAGAGGTGTACCACGAATGGAGTCTATGGCACTAAAATCGTCTGGTGATCGTGAATTTGGTGACTTTAATTTAGCACCGCAAAAGCAATCGAAAAGTATTCGAGTCTCCTATTATATTTATCAAAAAGAAAACTAGTGAAAGCTTTACTCTGCCACCAATTCGGTTTGCCCGAAACATTATCACTTTCAGCTATTGAAATGCCAACATTAGGCGCTGGTCAAGTACTGGTCCAAGTGAAAGCCTGTGGGGTTAACTTCCCAGATACCTTAATCATTCAAGACAAGTATCAATTTAAGCCAGAGCTCCCCTTTGCTCCTGGCGGAGAAGTGTCGGGGATTGTGGCTTCCGTTGGTGAGGGCGTCAGCCATGTCAAAGTAGGAGATCATGTTTTCGCGCTTACAGGCTGGGGTGGGTTTGCGGAGTATGCACTAGCCGATGCACACAAATGCTTACCAATGCCCGAAGGAATGGACTTTGTGACAGGCGCCACCACTATGTACACTTGTGGAACTTCTCTTCATGCATTGAAGCAAAGGGCTAACATCCAACCAGGCGAAACACTACTCGTCTTAGGTGCTGCAGGTGGTGTAGGTTTAGCGGCAGTTCAAATCGGTAAATTGATGGGTGCGCATGTGATAGCAGCGGCCAGTTCAGATGAAAAACTTGCACGCTGCATCAAATCAGGCGCTGATGAAATCATCAACTATACTACACAAGACTTAAAATCTAAAATCAAAGAGCTCACGAACGGAAAAGGTGTAGATGTGGTCTATGACCCTGTTGGAGATCAATATTCAGAACCTGCAGTCCGATCATTGGCTTGGGGAGGTCGTTATTTAGTAGTCGGCTTTGCGGCAGGCGCACCAGCCTCGATAAAGCTTAATCTACCTTTGTTAAAAGGCGCTTCGATTGTAGGTGTTTTCTGGGGAGCTTTTGCTCAAAAGCAACCCAAAGACAGTTTGGAGAACTTTCAGCAGATTCTGGAGTGGATCAAAACAGGACAACTAAAGCAGAATATCTATAAGAAATACCCTTTGGAAGAAGGCGGTCAAGCCCTACGTGATTTAATGGATCGTAAAGTCATCGGCAAAAATGTGGTGGTTATGAATGGTTAAGGTCGAATGTGTAATTGATAATTATAAGCTAAGAGCCGCGAGCCACGAGCTGCAAATTTATCACTTCATCACCCATTCACTTTCTCACTCTTAACTTCCAAATACCCAAACAACTACTTCTCACAAAAAACGCCCTTAGCGAAATAGATCTGCCTTAAGTAGAAATCCATTATTCCTTGCTTGACCAATGTATGCGCACCGAAATAGGCTTCGTAACTATCCATCTCTGATTCAGTGCCTTTAAAGATTACAACTTGGCCTTGGTTACCGTCAAAATTTAAGTCGCCCAATATCTCAACGTCCTTAATCTCTCGCTTGGCTTTCTTCAAGTGATCCAAAGTGAAACGATTGGTCTTGGCAGCATATGCCCCATCAGATTCAAACTTATTGGTATAACGTACAATAAAGTAAGTCGTCATTTCAATGGACTCTTCTGGTAAGTCCCAAAGGGTACAGATTTTACCCATATCTATATTGAATTGAATCACTTCCAAAGTAAACCTACCTGCAGCAATCGCGGGATCTGAATCAAGTACAGCTTGAGTCTCTTGTAGATTCGTATCAAACAGGAAAATTCCACCACCTCCCATAAATGGACCAGCAGCGATCATCTTCCTTTCCTGAACCAGGCGATTGATATTCGCCATGTGTCCAGCTTGAAGACTGTCTACCTCAGCTTGTGGCAATTCAGCTCTCTGTTCATTTGTATTTAGAAACACAAAGGTATAACGTCCTTCCATCGGATCGTTTTGTGCAGATAAAGACACAGAGAAAAGGAGCAATAAAAAAATCGTTTGAAACTTCATGCACAAAAAATTAGAATCTAATTTAATAAAATATGACTACTAGCTTCAATTTGTGAGGTTCAAGGTTCAAGTGACGGACATCTCACTTATTCACTTTTCTCTTCCTAACCCCTGACTTCTAGATTTCCACTCACATCACAATTCGACTATCCTACAAAAGCAGTGCTTTGCCAATCTGATAGAATGCTTAAATTAACAGAGAACTATAATTACGACTATGCTTCATAAAAGAATCACAATCATCATTACCCTCCTGCTAACGGTTTTTACGCTTTCTGCACAAGAAACCCTAAATGATAAAATGGGGAATCAACGCTTTAGGTTTATTGGACCTGAAGGAAACAGAGCCATTGCCATTATTGGCGAACCAGGAAACCCTATGGTCAACTACATCGGTGCAGCTTCAGGTGGCCTTTGGAAAACGACAGATGGCGGTATCAATTGGAGACCTATTTTCGATGATCAAGACATTTCATCTATCGGATCAATTGATTTAGCGAAAACAGATCCCAATCAAGTTTGGGTAGGCACGGGTGAAACCTTTGTAATTCGCCCAGCGCACGCGATGGGAAATGGCATCTACTTCTCCCCTGACGCAGGTAGAACTTGGGAACATAAAGGCCTAGAAAAAACAGGGCGAATCGGTCGCGTAATCGTTCACCCAACGAATCCAAAAGTAGTTTACGCTGCCTCATTAGGACACACCTATGGCCCTCAACAAGAACGAGGTATCTACAAAACGACAGATGGTGGAGATTCATGGAAGAGGGTACTCTTCGTAGATGAGGGCACTGGCGCAGCAGATTTAGCCATTGACCCAAATGATCCAAACATTCTCTATGCAGGCATGTGGTCTGTGAATATCAACTCTTGGGGACTGAATAGCGGTGGTGCCGGTGGCGGTGTTTATAAGTCTACCGATGGTGGCGACACTTGGGAACACTTGATCTCAAAAGGACTTCCTGGTGGAACTGATCGACCAGTAGGAAAAACAGCCGTAGCGGTTTCGCACTCCAACCCGAATGTGGTGTATGCCCTGTTCGAAATTGATAGTCCTGAGTTATGGCGTTCAGATAACAAAGGCGAGTCATGGACACTCATGAGCCAAGACCATACGTGGAACGAAAGAGCTCCCTATTACACAAGAATTGCAGTGGGAACTGACAACCCAGACGAAATTTACTCAATGAGTGTACGTTTTGTACAATCATTAGATGGCGGAAAAACCCGAAGTCCAAGACCTCCAAGAGGTGGTGGTGACAACCACGATATGTGGATCGACCCAACAAACCCTGACCGTATGATGGTTGCGCACGATGGTGGTGCAAGCATCAGTTTGAACCACGGTCGTTCATTTCAGCGTGTAGTATTGCCGATCGCGCAGATGTATCACGTATCAGTTGATGACCAGATTCCATACAATGTAATTGGCAACAGACAAGATGGTTGGTCTTATATGGGGCCAAGTAACTCTTTGCAAGGCTACATTCCTTTAGGTTTATGGAAAGGTGTTGGTGGCTGCGAAAGTGGTTTCGCCAAGGCAGATCCGAATGACAATAATATCATCTGGTCAGGCTGCTATGATGGCGGCTTGGAAAGACATGACTTAAGAACAGGTTACTCACGTGAAGTGCGCGTTTGGCCAGAAGCCGGCTATGGTTGGGCTCCTGCGGATATGAAGTACAGATGGCACTGGAATTTCCCTTTAAGCTTTTCTACTTCAGTTAAAAGCCGAGTTTATGTCGGAAGTCAGTTTGTGCATCAATCTGATGATGGCGGGCAAAGCTGGCAAATCATTAGCCCAGACTTAACCCTGAATGATAAGAGCCATCAACAAAGTTCTGGTGGCGTTGCGGTAGACAACTTAATGACCTTCGATGGCGCTACCCTTTTTGCGATTGAAGAATCTCCTTTGCAAGCAGGAATGATCTGGGTAGGTACTAATGATGGACAAGTGCAGCTGACCAAAGATGGTGGCAAGGAATGGACTAATCTAACAGCAAACATTCCTGATTTACCAGCATGGGGAACCATCGCTAACATTCACCCTTCTAAGTTTAAAGCAGGTACAGCATTCGTTACTGTGGATTTACATCAAATGGGTGACTTTGATCCGTACATCTATAAAACGGATGATTTCGGCCAGTCGTGGACGAAAATATCTGACGGCATTCCTAAATCAGAATCGAGCTTTGTTCATGTTGTAAAAGAAGATCCAAAAAGAGAAGGCCTTCTTTACGCAGGTATTGACAAAGGCATTTATGTAAGCCATAATGATGGTGCCTCTTGGGAAAGACTAAGATTGAACCTTCCTCCTGCTCCGGTATATTGGATGGAAATTCAAGAACGCTTTGACGACCTTGTGGTAGGTACTTATGGACGTGGTTATTACATCCTAGATGATTTAGGGGCTGTAAGGAACTTTGATAAGTTGAGTAGCAAAGCCCAATTGGTAGACATTCGAGATACTTATAGGTTCAATAATCGCGAAAGCATTAAAACCGATGGTTCCAGTAATAACTCAGGACAGAATCCTCCAAATGGTGCGATTATCAACTACTACTTACCAGATAAAATGGATGGTGAGGTAAGCATCGAAATCAAAAACAAGAATGGCGAATTGATCCGTACAGTGAACGCTAGAAACAGTAAGGGTGTGAATCGTGCCGTGTGGAACTTGAGATATGAGTCTACTTTCAGACCGAAGCTTAGAGTACAACCTCCTGGTCGTCCTTGGGTACAACTAAACGGTGAAGGCTGGAGACCTTTGGTACAGTGGGATCTTGACTTAAATGCAGGTCAGTTAGGCCCTAGAGTTGCACCTGGCACTTACGATGCCCACTTAGTCATCAAAGACAAGGAGGGCAAGGTGATCGAATCTATGAGCAAGTCTTTCTCGGTATTAAAAGATCCATTTGCAGAAGGAACGCAAGCAGATATTGAAGCACAAGTAGCCTTCTCTTTAGAGTTGCGAAACGCGATGAACCTTGCCGTTGTCAATATCAATGCAGTAGAAGTATTGCGTAAAGAGTTGGAATCAATCATTGCTGAAGTGGGTGATAAAAGAACCCAGAAAGAAGCCGTTAGACTGAAAGCGCTAGCCGAAGAAGTAGCAGGAAAGCTTTACGATATCCATTTGACTGGTGCTCGTGAAGATGCCTTCCGCTCTCCAATCAAACTATACGGACGCTTGAGCGCTTTAGCGAGTGACATGAATGGTAGCGGGATTGACTTTAAGCCAACCGATCAGCAAGGTGAAGTGCAAGAAGTATTGAACGATCGTTTAGAGAAGGCTATTGAGCAATTCGATAAACTCATAAGTGAAGATATTCAAAAGTTCAATAAGGCCTTAGAGCGCAAGAACAGAACGATTGAAATTGAGAAAACTGGAGGGAAATAGGTTACTGGGAATTAGTAATCGGTAAACAGGGAGTTGGGATATTGGGAAATCAGTATTCTCCTTTAACAAACTAAGCTTTCCTACACTGAGCGTAATTAGGTGATCAAGCCCAAAAGAGTCGTCATGCCGGAAAAATCGTCCATATGTTTTTAACATGGACTATTTTATCCGGTATCTAAAAGCTTCAAACCAATGAGATTCCGGACATTTTTCTTTCGTCTATTGAAGGTTCGAAAGAAAAATTCTGGAATGACGTTCTCCTTAATTGGTAATCGGTTATTAGTAAACAGGGAGTTAGGGACTGGGTGATCGGTGAACTGGAAATCAGTAAACAGTCGTCAATTTTCAAGACTTAGAAATTAGTTCTTATAGGTCAGATCACTTTTTGTGGTCTGATCTTTTTTATTTCATCTATTCCCTGATTGTCTGATTACTAATCCCTAGTTTTCCAACACATATGCAATTCCTCACCATTCTTCTTTTCATAGTTCTTGCCGTTTGGGCATTCATAGAGTTCAATCCACAATTCGGAGGTAAACTGAGCAGCGGTCTACTGAAACGATATGCTCAATCTCCACAATGGAAAGACAAAAGCTTTGAGAATCAGTCCGAGACCATCATGGACATTGGGTTAAAGACCATGCCCGACTTACTTCAAAGGCAATTCACCGATAGAGAAGTTAGAAGCCCTCAGGTGCCAATACCTGTCATTCCATTTGACGCAGCAGCTTTCAACAAAGACTTAAGCAAGCCCAAATTCATTTGGTATGGACATTCAGTACTACTGCTTCAATTGAATGGAAAGAACCTGTTGATTGATCCAATGCTAGGTCCCAATGCAGCACCTATTTCACCTTTTGCGGTAAAGCGTTTTAGTGAAAACACATTAGACATTATTGATGAATTGCCTCAGATCGATATGGTATTGATGACACACGATCATTACGATCATTTGGACTATGCCAGCATTAACCTACTCAAAGACAAAGTGGATACATGGTTTGTAGCGCTAGGCGTTTCTAGACACTTAGAAGCATGGGGAATTCCTTCCGCCACGATTACAGAATTTGACTGGTGGCATTCAAAAGAGTTTGGTGACATAGACATCACTTTTACGCCAAGCAGACACTTCTCAGGTCGTGGTTTGACCGATAGAGCCAAGTGTCTTTGGGGTGGCTGGGTATTTAAAACCGCAGACCACAGCATCTACTGGAGTGGAGACAGCGGCTATGACGAACACTTTAAAGAAGTGGCCGAACAATTAGGGCCTTTTGATTGGGGCTTTATGGAATGTGGGCAATACAATGAGTACTGGCATGCGATCCATATGTATCCAGAAGAAACAGTTCAAGCCTCGATTGACTCAGGTGTGAAAGTATCCATCCCTGTACATTGGGGAGGATTTCCTTTGTCACTACACACTTGGCAAGACCCAATTGAGCGTTTCACCGCTGAAGCGAAGGCGAAAGAATTGACCTATTCTACCCCTCAGATTGGAGAAATCGTAACGCTTGGAGAAGAACCTCAAACCGATTGGTGGGCTGAGTTGAATTGATAAAAATCCACTAAGACAGTTTTACTGTTAGCTATTAGGTATTACTAGAAATATAAACACGACAGAAGTGGCGCTCATCGACCAATATTTGGATGATATCAAGAGGTTTGCATAAATTATATGAGATGCATAGGCCACAAGCGAAACGTACATATAACGTTAGCTGTAACCAATAAAACGGAAATGAATTTAATATTTAGACGTATAGCTTTATTGATTCTATTTTCAATATTTTTTTCTTGCAACGGACAAGTTAAAAACGAAAAAAGATCACTCGATGTTGAGAATGTTTCAGAGGTAAATAAAATCCCGGTTCCTAAAAACGGATTTTCAAATGGCTATATGGACAAAGGTGGGACTCTTTGGTTTAGTAGTAATGGAGGTGGTGTGTATCATTATGACGGAAAAACATTTAAAAATTATACCGATAAAAACGGATTGAGTAGTAATCAAGTCTTTTCAATTGTTTCCGACCATGAAAATAATTTGTGGTTCGGAACTCAAAATGGTTTAACTAAGTACGACAGAAATCGATTTGAACATATTCCTCTTCCTTATCGAGATACTTCAAGTGGTTGGGCCGCTAAAATGTATCCCGTTCTAAGTCCAAATGCTGTGCACTCCTTAGCGACAGATAAAGAAGACAATTTATGGATTGGCACGGCTGGCGGTGGAGCTTATTTATATGATGGGAAAAATTTCACATCCTATTTAGTTGAAATTGGTACAAAACAAGAGGACGGTCTTTATTACAATTGGATTCCATCTATCAGAAAAGACAACGATGGGAATTTATGGTTTGCTTCAATGACTCACGGAGGAGTTAGTCGTTATAACGGAGAAACCTTCACCCAATTTATGCCAGCAGACGGATTGAGTGACGATGTCGTTAGAACCATTTATAATGACAAATCTGGGGAAATCTGGATAGGCTTTAATGGCAATAGAACTAGCGGTTTAACTGTTTATGAAGGTAACTCCTTTAAAACCTATTCTATTAAAGACGGTCTTTGCAATCAGCGAGTCCGTTCAATTTACGAAGACAAAAATGGCAATCTTTGGCTTGGTGCAGACTTGGGAAACTTATGCATCTTCGATGGTCAAAGATTTTCTGAGTTCAACTACAACGATCAGACTTTTTCTGATGTGTTCTTTATTTTAGGTGATTTAGAAGATAATATTTGGTTTGGTGGAAGAAACGGAATTTGGAGATTCAATGGAGAATCGGTAATCAAAATGACCGAATAAGAACAAAAAAATAGGCTATAGCTTACGAAGTATATAGTGAATACCCCTTTGGGATAGTTACTGTACATAAAACGTTGACATTAAATATCAAAAGGTGCATTATGATCCGTGAATATGAAAGAGCATTAAATTCTTCAGAAAAGCAGACGATTGAAAGTTTAATGATTAGGAATAAATCTGAATCATTTAAAACCAAAATATCTCTAGTTATTTTAATCATCACAGTAATGTTTTCATGGCTTTTATTATGGGTCACTGAATTCAACTACTTACCTGTTACTCTAATAATTATTATCGCCTCCTTATTAATTAGCTATCAAGTCTATTCTGAAATATTGGAATTAATAGAGCTCCCAAAAAACCTCATTAAAAGTAAAGAGATAGTAGAAAATGGAACGGCTAGAGTGACCGAAATACATATTGATCGATATCTAGAAATAAGAAATAATGAAGACCGGCTAGATTATTTTCTAATTGAACATAAGGGGAATCTTAAATTAATCGAACCTGCTAATATCCTTGGGGCTAATAGATTGAATTCGTTAACTGAGAAAATTGACGTATTGGGTATCAACAAAGACAATGTTTTTCATACTGAAATGAATTATTCTGGAAATAATCTAGAACCTTATTTAGTAGTGAAAAATGAAGATTCAAAAGAAATATTCGAGTCTAATTTGTGGAAAAGCTTAATAAACGATGAAACCGTAATTGGTGCCCTTGAAGATTTTGAAGTGATAATTAGAAAAACTAAGGCCAACACATTAGAAGGTTAATTGCTGGCGCAGGTCTACTCACAAAAATTCACACAAATCTTCAGTCTCGTTAATATTTGCTAATCAGACGCTTAAACAACCCACCTAACCTTATACTAACCCGTCACCTTAATTCCCCTGACCACCCCCCCCCCTCTAGTTCGCACTTGTAGTGCGGACTCCTCTTATCTAAACAACGCATACAATATAGGTACTCACTGAAAGTGAGTACCAGGAGAAGTCCCTTTTCAGGACGTCCGAAAGAACCTGCCTGCCGCAGGCAGATCCCAGTATCCTGTCTCGATGACTAGTCGCTACCAAAATTTATGATGCTTAACTATCCTAATTCTTTTTAACACTTTGAAAACAAACCCTGAGATTCTTTTGATGGCCTACCCATTTTTCAAATGGCTATTCTCCTCAGAATGACCGAAAGAATCTCCTTATAGCTTGTCAGGATCTCTCTCCTCTGGTCGATATGACTACAGTATTAAACTACCACGGCATACTTTTGCAACACCTCCAAAGAAGTATAGTCCAATGCCTTCTGATGTGTAGCTTCAAGCACCACAAAAGGAGCTTTACCTGCCTGTTCGGCTTCAAGCCATCTAGAGATACATAGACACCATTTTGATCCTGGTACAAGACCTGGGAAGTCCCACGCTGGTTTAGGCGTAGAAAGGTCGTTACCACGAGACTTTGTGTAGTCTAAGAACTCTTGAGTGACCACAGCACATAAAACGTGTGTACCAGCATCCACTTGAATCGTTCTACAAAAGCCATCTCTAAAGTAACCTGTCGGTGGATTATCACAACAAGCCTCTAAGCCCGTACCTAGCACGTTTAATTCACCACTTTTTGCCATTCCATATAAACGCTCTAAGCTCGATGGTTGTTCTATGGAAGTCCCCTTTTCAGGACGACCGAAAGAAGACCAGCATACCATTGCATAATCGATTGTAATTGAATTACTTAATGCTATGGAAAGTGGAGGGTCAGTGTATATCTTGACGAATAAGAGGAGAACAACGCTCTACACAGGCGTTACCTCAGACTTACCTTCAAGAATAAGACAACACATAGACAAAGTGTATCCAAAGAGTTTTAGTGCTCGGTACAACCTTACAAATCTCATCTACATGGAACATCTTTCAACGATTGAAGAAGCAATTGACCGCGAGAAAAAGATAAAGGGAAAGTCCAGAGCAAACAAAGAGAAGCTAATTTCAGATTACAATCCTGATTGGAAAGACTTAACACCTGAGGTCCTCAATTGGTAATAAGGTGCTATAGAACTTAGAAAAGTTGTGTCATTCAGAGGAAGTCCCCTTTTCGGGACGACCGAAAGCATCTCCGCATCTTGTGTCGCTAACTAGACGCTGCCGGTTTTTCGTACCTCAAAACACTCAGAGTGACGGCAAGATTTGAATACGTCATTCAGAAGAGTTATCCAAAAGTTACGCCATTCCTTTTAGCCATCGGCCAGTGAGAGAATCAATAATTGAACGTCATTCTGAGGAAGTCCTTTTTCAGGACGATCGAAAGAATCTCAGCATACTGTCTTAAAAACTAAATGCTACACAGTTTCTGATGCTTAATTGCGTTAATTA
>Ga0222655_1000649_pt1 | contig 14328 bp, 38 predicted proteins | sample AntAcemetagen423_FD_179857 | JGI IMG/M metagenome (GOLD analysis project Ga0222655, IMG submission 179857) | Saline water microbial communities from Ace Lake, Antarctica - #423 | ecosystem: Environmental > Aquatic > Non-marine Saline and Alkaline > Saline | place: Antarctica: Ace Lake... | reverse complement strand
ATTTTGCTGAAGAAAATAAACTTTTATATACTTTGGAAGATAGGTTCTGTAGGTTTAATAAATGGGAAACTAGAGATAGGAAATGGAACAATAGTATTAATAGGTATGACCCGGTAGATATTTTAGAGAAAGAAGTGGCACAAAAATATTATACAGATGATAGATTAAACAAAGGTTATGTAGCTGACCCCACTTATGAACATTTTACAGATTTCTATAAGCCAGCGTTTACTTACAAAGCTTTAAATAGGTTAATTCAAGGTTCCGCAGCCGACATGACTAAAAAAGCTATGGTAAATCTATATGAACAGGGGATTTTACCGCAGATACAAATACATGATGAGCTATGTCTATCAATAAAAAATGAGGAACAAGCTAGGATTGTAAAAGAAATTATGGAAAACGCTATTACTTTAGAGGTTAACAATAAAGTTAATTATAAACACGGTAAAAATTGGGGGTCAATAAAATGAGCCTATTACAACAAATTGATGAAGCTGCGATAATGTGGAATAAGACTAAAAATCCTATTTACAAAGATTTATGGTATAATCTTTTAAAAAAAATAAAATATGTCTTACCTAAATGCTAATATCCCTGTACAATATTCACAAATAAAAAGGGAGTATTTATATGATCTTAAAAAACATCATGGCGAAGTTGAAGACTGTATCATCTTCGGTATTACATCACTTACAGGGCGTGCAATATTATTCCATGCCATCATGGAAAACGGTGCAGTCTTTTATCGTTTACCCATTTCGGCTTTTATTCAACGTGGTTTTCAACCGGAAACTGTTCCATCCCAAAGAGTTGATGAATTGGAACTGTGGAATAGTTTTTCTTATTACCCTGCTATTACTACTTGGGATATTTTAACATCTTCATCAGGCAAATACATCGGTAAAGATAAGAAATGGTATCACGGTAAATATTTATTTACAGTTGACTGGGGCCACCCAGATGCTAATATACTAAATTCTGATCATTCAGAAATTCCGCACGAACATAAGTGCGCTCACATAATTGCGTTAGATAATGGCAACTATGCGGCTCAGCCAAACAACAGGTGTATATGGGACCTGCCTTCATTTACAGTTAAGGACAATATTCCTGACTGGAAAGTTCAAACGAACGAATGGAATGTAGAGGATACCGGAGCATGGAAAACAGAAGACACAGATAACTTCTTTTATAAAATTGAGGAAAAAACACATGGAAAAAAAGACAAAAAATGAATGTAAAAAATGCGGTCATGAATGCCATTGCCTGGATGACCTCCACACAGATGTGTACGGTATATGTACTTGTGATACTTGTGAGTGTGATGACCCTAAAAATTCTGGGGAGGAATGTTTGTCATGTCAATAAAGGAGAGCGCCAGGATGGATTACAGATTTACAGCATTATTAATTGTGTTGATGGTAACCTTAGCTCTATTAGGTGGACCGGTAGACTATAATAAACCGTGAAATTTACTTTAATAATATTTTTATGTTCTTTTATTAATGATCAATGTCTACCTCCACAAGAGATAAAACAACCCTATAATTCATGGAAAGAATGTACACTTGCAGCATTAGAAATATCTACAGAAATAATACGTTTACAAGAAGAAGAGTTTGTTAATAATAATAAAATAGCAACGAAATTTATATGTAAAGAAGTAGAAGAAGTTTAAAATGAAAATGGACCTTGACAAAGTTATTGTAAAAATATACTCTCATATAGATCGATTATCACAAAGATGAAAAAAAATAACAGAATGTATTTTCAAACAGAAATTGTTAAAGGTGAATGTCCTACGTGTGATCAAATCACAACTTTAGTTGGAGTATCTTCTCAATTTTATAGATGCATGGAATGTGGTGCAGATTTAAAACAACATGTTAATGGTAAAATAAGTTATTTACCTATTATGAATAAACGTGCTGATGGTGGAATTCCTTATGTTAAGGAATGGAAGTAATGCCTTTTAAATCTGAGAAACAAAAAAAATATTTATATTCACAAAAGCCAGAAGTTGCTAAAAAATTTGCCAAAGATTCTAAAAAGAAAACTCATAAAATGCCCGATGGTACTGTTATGAAAGGTGCCAAACACCGATGAAAAAATCAAAGAACGCGGATCACGCACCACGGGATAAACCTCGAAAAAGGCCCGGAAAACATAAAAAATCTCTAAATAAGGCAGAAAAAAGACAACAAAAAAATTAAAAAAAAGGTTGACATTATCATTTAGTATCCTATATTCCTTATTAGAAAGCGAGGAATATGAAAAAAGTAACAATCACAAGTAAGAACATAAGTGCAAAACAGTGGACTAATTTAATTTTAGAATTAAATTTAATTAAGAAACAGTGGAAACAGTATGCAACATTAGATATTTCAGGGCGAGGTTTAGAAAAAATACTAGCCTTTGGAACTAAAACATACGACCCATCAGAAGATAAACATGACTAAAACATTAATAATATTAATATTATTATTTAAGGGTGATTTAGTGCGAGAAAAACTGGTACTTCCCATTGAAATGGACGTATATGAGTGTTTAATTTTTTCAAATGGGTACAGGAAAGCTGTTTCTACGTATAAAAGCGAGGGTACTACTCAAGGGTGGTATTTAAATGACGGAAAAGGGACTATACAAGGATTTATTTGTTGACATACTCACAAAATATCCTATATAGTCATTATAAACAAATGAAAGGTAAAAAAAAACATGACTGATATAACTAAGTATAGAAATGTGTCGTTGACACATGACACTTATAAGAAATTGATAACGCTATCCAAAATATTATTACCGGATGCTAAATTATCAATTAGTAAAACCATAGAATCAATTGCAAATGAGAAAGCGAAAAAATTAAATGGCAAATTTAAAAAAGCGTAGACATTCGGCAATCTGTGATGATTGTAATGGAAATGGTTACAAACAATTCCATTTAGAAGAAGGTAGAGAACAGGTAGTATTGCAGTGTGAAACTTGTGATTCGGAAGGAGAAATCTATGTGGATGAGTCCGAAATTATTGACGTTTATGTTAATGATGCTACTATTACAGATGCTGTTAGTAAGTTGCACTAGGGATTTGACTCCTAATCCCTATACGACGATAATAAAACAATTAATGAAAGGAAAAAAATGAGTAATGAAATAAAAATGTTTGAAAGTAAAGAAATGTCAAAGTATAGTGAAAAGAGAAAACGAAGTGAGGTTATGAAAAATTTATCTCAAACTTTAGCTGTTGATAAGTTTTGTGATTTAATGATTTTAGTTATTAAATCTAAATATACAAGTGGGAAAAAAGGTTGTCTTACTCCAAGCGAAAAATTAGATTATTTACAAAAATTTTGTGAGAAAAGAAAATTATCTAATAAAGATGTAAGAAGAGCCTGTAATCAAAAATTAATTGAAACCCATCTTGTTGGAGTCTCTTATGAATAGTAATACTAAATTAGATATAGGTTATATTGCAGGAATATTTGATGCTAAAGGTATTATTAAAAGTTCTACAAAAACAAAGTGGCATTGGAAAATGGAACTGTCTATGGCAGATAGAGATGTTATGAAGTTGATTCATGAGACTTTAAAGTGTGGTGAGTTACGTAAAATTAAAAAACAATGGCATTGGACATGTTTTGATAAAGATTGTTTCTTTGTTGCAAGAGAATTATGGGCTTCTGCCACAGTTAAATTACACATGATAGAAAAAGTTATAGATTATTATGGTCCTGATATACAAGATCTTGATGACAATGTAATTGAACTTGATAAGTTTAGAGATAACATATGGTTTAAGAAATGAAAGAAAAAATAGACACACTTAAATATGGAAATTTAGACTTACCGGTAACGGATTGTAAAGTTTATTTTACAAATAGATTTGGTAAAAAATACGAGGTTAAACTAACACGTTTGATACAAGTATTTAATAATAATGTTTGGAACAACAGTAAGAGTGTTAAATGACTTATAAACCCTTACCTACCGGATTATTTATTAAAGATTCAAATATCGAAGGCCAGGGATTATTTACAAATAAAGATTTAACCATAAGCTGTAATTTAGGGACCTCTCATTATGAAATTGATAAGATGCTTATTAGAACGCCTCTAGGGGGCTTTATTAACCATAGTAATACACCTAACTGCGTTAGAATAGTTGGATATAAAATTAATTCACTTACAAAAAAATGGGACCTTATCGTTGTTGAAAACATAGCAGCAGGCGATGAGTTAACTTTAAAATATACTATGTACAATCCATGGGAAGGGCAATAATGATAAAACAATCTAAAAAAAATACTCGAGAAGAAAAAGAAATAATTCAAGACTATTTTATGGACTGTAGATTTCGTTTTCAGGATCAATATAAAGGGAAGGTTAAACTGATGGAGAAAAATTTTCCATTACATGCCGTAGATAAAACTCAAATCCCTTGCTTATTAACTATGGATCTAATCACTTATTCAGAAGGTACTATGACTAAAGGAGAGTTTGCATCTTATAAAACTTATGTTCAAGATGTATTAGAGGGTTGGAGACCTCCTATGAGATTTGAAGTCATTGAGGGAGGAAAAAAATGATAAATAATTACAGAATAGGACAGAGAAGTACTTCAGGGGACGGTGGTAGGTTCCCGGCAGCAATGTCGACGTTGGTTCGGATCTCTTGCTCCTTATTTCATTATGCCGTTAAACCAATCACTACCACATATAAATCAACTAACAATAAAGGAGAATTATGTCACTAAAACAAACACACCTTAACGGGGAACTAAAACCTTTTTACTACCGAGACAATGTTAAAATTGTAGGTAATGAGTATAATCTAAAAAAATGTAAAGATTGTAACCAAGAATTATTACCTAAGTTTTTTGCAAAGAAAGGAACTCGAAATGCTGCGGGTGCTTATTATCTACAGTGCCTTTGTAGATCTTGTGCCAATGCTATTGATAAAGAACGACAGTATATAAAAAAAATTGCTGGTCCTAAACCATTCTTTTGTCAGTGTTGTTTTAAGACTACTGATGATCTACAAAGAGATCATATTCGAGGGACTTACATCTTTAGAGGATGGGCTTGTAAGGGCTGTAACACGGGCTTAGGGCTCTTTAACGATAATTTAAGAGGGTTGCTTGTAGGTGCATTATATCTGGAAAAAGATCCACAAAAAATTATAGACGAATTAAATTACATAATCTCAAGAAAAGAGTTAGATGATCAAACACAGTAAACGCTATACCTACATACAAGGAAAACAGCTCACGGACCCCGGATCAGGGACCAGAATGTATGAGATTAGTAATTACAAATTACCCTCAGTGACTACTGTATTAGGTGCTACAAAGAACCAAGATTTTATAAAAAAGTGGAAGGCTAAAGTAGGCGAGGTTGAAGCAACACGGATCAAGGACCACGCTTCAAGTCGAGGAACTTGTATGCACAAGTATCTAGAGCACTATGTCCGTGGGACTAATATCATTGATCTAACGCCCATAGGTCAAGAAGCACGGCCCATGGCTGATAAAATTATAGAGATGGGTCTTGCACCCGTAGATGAGTATTATGGTAGTGAGGTTATGTTGCACTATCCGGGCCTTTATGCAGGGGCCACGGACCTTATCTGTTCTCATAATGGTATGGAAACTGTTGTTGATTTCAAGCAATCAAATAGACCAAAAAGAGAAGAATGGATTGAAGATTATTATATGCAAATTTCAGCATATGCCATGGCTCATGATTATGTTTATGGTAGTCATATTAAACAAGGTGTCATTATGGTATGCACGCCAGATTTATATTACCAGGAATTTAAAGTTGAGGGATTACAATTAAGAAAATGGAAACATGCTTTTCTAAAAAGATTAGACATGTACAATGAATTACAAGTTAAAAAGAAAAAAATAAAAACACCTTCTGAAAAATATCAAGATGAGTTAGAACCTATAACACCTTCTGAACAATACCAGGAGGAGTTAGAACCTATAACACCAATCACTAGCCCTATGTCCGATGAATAAAACAAATGAGAAAGCAAGGGAAGATAAGATAAGAAAATATTTACAAGATCCTGAGTATCATACAGAAGAGATATTTAAATTATCAAATGTTATGTGTGAAGGGGGATGTGAAGACTATATGACATTTGAAGAAGAAGAAGCTGGTTGGGGCAGGTGTATGAATTGTAAATTTGAGGAAATGAACTAATGACCTATAGTAAAGAACAACAGAAGAAATATGATGAAGAATATTATTTAAAAAATAAAGAAAAAAGAATAGGACAAGTATTAAAAAACTATTCAAAAAATAGAGAAAAAAGACTAAGACAGATGAAAGAACTCCATTTAAAAAATAGAGAAAAAGACAGCAAAAGAAATAAGGAATACCGTTTAAAAAATATAGAAGCCATTAAAAAACAACAAAAAGAATATAAAGCTAAACCTGAAATAAAAGAACAAACAAACAAACGATGGAAAATTAGATATTCTACAGATATTAATTTTAGAATAAGACATTTGTGTTCAAGTAGAGTTTTGCAAGCTTTAAAAGGTAAAAATAAATCAGCTTCAACTATGAAATTAATTGGTTGTACCCCTGATGAATTAAGACAACATTTAAAATCTAAATTTGAACCATGGATGAATTGGGAAAATCAAGGTCTAGGAGGATGGGATATGGATCATATTAAAGCCTGTTTTCATTTTAATCTGGAAGATCCAAAACAACAACGTGCATGTTTTAATTGGAGTAATCTACAACCCATGGAACATATTGCTAATATAAAAAAAGGAAGTAAATAACAATGAACTGTTGGCATTGCCAGGAAGAATTAATATGGGGCGGTGATCATGATACGGAAGATAATGAAGAGTATGATATGGTCAGTAACTTATCGTGTCCTAATTGCCATTGTCACGTGGAAGTTTATCACCCATCAGAAAGTTTAATAAAAGAATATAAAGATTACGAAGATGCAAATAAATCTGAATAATGTTCCAATTGTGTCTGAATTAAGGCAGAATTAAGGCATGGTTAGGGTGTCGAAAGGGTGTCGAAATGGCGTAAAAGGGTGTCGAAATGGTGTCGAAAAGGTGTCGAAAAATATTTACATTAAAACAATTTTTAATAATTATGGCAAAAGTGCGACATATGTGTACAATATAGTAAACAAATGATTACTAATTTCGACACCGCCGACACCCTGCCGACACCCTTTCGACACCTTTTCGACACCCCCTTTTTGGAAGATTTTAGGAAAATTAATGAGTAATGACGGGGTTTATAGAGTGATAGTAATCATTTGTTTACTAATTTCGACACCTTCCCATTTTTTAGCGCAATTTAATAAAAAAAATAAAAAACACACTGTTAGGGTGTCGAAAAATAAACTGCCTTATTTCAGACACAATTGAAAATGAATTAAAAAACCTATGTCCTCCTCTAAAGTTTTAATATATACACAATCCATGCCTAAACGTAGAAACAAATCCAGAGTGTTAAACACCTATGCAAAACCAAAACTAATTAAACAACAAGTTAAGTTTCCATATTCAAGATATAAAATAGATTGGTGTGATATTATTACTGAAGGTGGTTGGGGTAGTGAAAGAGAATTTCGCAACATGAAACTGGCTACACCTGTAAGTGAAGGCTATCTATTTAGTAAAGACAAAGACACTGTTAAAATATTTGCTGGTTATGATATTGATGATGATGGGACTATTACTTTTAGTGAACGTTCTGTTTTTCCTACGTCGTGTGTATTAAAAATGACTAAGCTTCATTAGATGGCTCGTCAGTTATCTCTTCTGCCTGACCTTCAACAACGTCAGCATTTAAAAGAGGTGCGTAATCTTCTAGTATTTGTTTCATTTTGGCTTCCAACTGCATTTCTGATAGTTCTTCTAGCTTTCCATGCTTTATTATTTTTCTGTCTATATATAACCCTGCTGCTTTGCCTCGGTTCGTTTCAGCGTTTACAGCACTTGAAAAACTTCCTTTCTTCAAAGCCATCTTTTTAATTCTATCTAGTTCTGCTATGTGGCTCTCATAAGTAACTTCAAATTTTTTCATTCTTTCTTCTTTAAGTCCACCTACATATTGTACTACCAATGGAGAAAGTCTAGGATTCAAAAGTTCTGATCCTTCTTGTCTACTTCTAAGTTTACTATATCCAGCTAGTTCAGCTGCCTCTGATTGAGAGACCGGGCCATCAGGCCCACCAAATACTACAAACTCTGCAAACCTTTTCTGCATCTCAGTTAATCTTTTTGGAACTCCCATGTTGAATTAATCCTTTCTAACTTCTCTAGTTAATTTTCTATCCACTTTTTGCCTTTTAATTGCACTTTTAGGAATTATAATTCTCCCGAATCTCCCTTGTCTTTGAGAGGGTGAACTAAAAGGTGTTCTTTTAGGTGCAAATTTTTCAAATAATCTACGTCCAACTCTTACTTCTCTGGGGGTTAAAGTAGTTTTTAAAATTAATCTGTCTTTTTTAGGTATAGGTTTAACACCCCATTTTGAATCAACATCTGTGTTGCTTTTAGCAAAACTTTTAGCTGCATCAACTCTGCCTCTATCCGCCTTTTTAGTTTTAGCTCTCTCAAAAAAGTATCTTCCTTGGTATTTACTATTAATCTTGTTTAAGGGGTCAGAAGCAACGTCTTTTTTTTTACTTGTACCTCTAATAACGTTAATTGTTTTTTTTAATAATTCAAGTTTTCCCATGTTGACATTTTAAGGTAACTATCCTATAAAGTCAATATGAAAGATAAACAAACATATAAAAACCACAAAGAACATGGAGAAGATATTAGCCATGAAAACGAAAGAAAACACATAAATAGAGTTAACCATTTAACTACTGATGATAGAGGCCCTGCCGATCTATCTTTTGTTATAGATGATTATAGAAAACAACTTTATGAAATGCAGCAATATAAATCTCAATGTATCCAATTAGAAAATCAACTCAAGGGTAGCAAGGCTATCATTGAAGACTTTGCAAAAGCTATTAAAGAATTAAAAAACTTTGAATTGTCGCAAGCTAAAGAAATAGATAGACTTAATGAGTATGTTCAGATATTAGAATTAGAAAAAAGAAAATAATAATGTTAGTTCACGATCTTCAAACTTTCTTGTCTAAGTTTACCGAAGGAGCCAAAAAAGGCACTCAAGGTAATGCTCTATCTCATGCAAAAATCTTTGTTGAACGTAATGGTTTTTTGGAAGAGATTAAAAAAATGGAAGTACATGAGAGTAATATTATAGGTCAACCTGGTCACAGATTGGTCTTAAAAACTCAACAAGAGAAAAAATTTACCATTGCTGATAGTCTTAAAACAGGCTCATAATGCATGTAAGGGTTACCCTTAAAAACCTATGGGTCCAGAGGCTAAATTATATCAAAAACTTAAAAGAGATTGGAACGAATTTTCGTTCAATAGATTGGAGAATTCCAGCTTACTTGGTACTCCTGATCTATTGGTCTACAATAATAATAGTCACTTCTTCACTATCGAATTAAAAGTTACAAAAAGTAAGAAAGTTCGTTTTTCTCCACACCAAATTGCCTTCCATTATAAGCATCCGACAAATACTTTTATCATAGTCCAGGCCCTTGGTCCGAGGTCCTTGAATACTTATTCAATGTACCGTGGATCACAAATCTTGGAGCTTGATGCTTGCGGCTTGGAGCTTGAAGCTTGTAGCTTGGGGCTTGACGCCTGCTACCTGGAACTTGCCGCGCTTGGAGCTTGACGCTTGGAACTTGGATCTTCCTCAGCTTGGAGCTTGACGCTTATAGCTTCTTTTTTTCTGAATATTGGAGCATGGGCCCTGGTCACTGGGACAATCTTTTTATTCGGATCATGGCGCCTGCACCAGCCGCTGCCGTTTTTAAAAAAAATCATTAATGTTTTCCGTATGATATATTTGAAATATCTTTATTCCAACAAGCCCGACACTCTTTACACTTGCCGCCCTGCGTTGGAGCTGGACAACTAGGCGCGCCGTCTGTCACTACAGTCGACGTATGACTCCAGGCTTTGGGCGCTGGTCCGTCAACCTTAGACCCTGATAACCTGATCACCATATTATCCGGAACCGCTTCAGGTGCTGGGAGGTATGGACGCTCTTGTGTGGGCATCCAGTGTTTAACGTGTGGCGTTAACCTTGCAACTTCTAAAATATTGGCCATATGCTCGTGGCTCTGTACATCGCCGGCGTCGTGCCATCTAAACCATGTTTGATTTTTAACTTTTGAAACCATCGCTTCAACCCATAACGGGTGAGTGAGTGAGTTAAGCCTTACATATTGCGCTGCTTTGATAGCCGGGTATCTTGTATAATTGCCCTTTAATGCATAGCAACCGAAACACGGTGAGCTTTCAACTTTTCGAAGCTTAGCGCCCGTTTGGCATTCCCACGCCGGGAGGCTATAACTTAGCCCCGGCATTTTTGAGGTTTTTGTAAATGAGCCCGTAATCTTTAACGCTTCTTTTATTAACATTTTTATTTCTCCTGTATATTTTAATTAATAGTATTATTTAATTGTGTTCATTTTAAGGCTTGGCGCTTGACGCTTGCCGCTTGAATCTTCCTCCCCGGGCCCTGTTCCGTGGTTCTTGGGTCCCGAGTCTTTTAAAGAAGCGCTCGCAGCTGGCAAGATAGGATCGCGGCAGGTATCTATGATCTTGTAGAAAGTAATGTGTAAGATCTCTATGTTTAATTCTTTTCATTATGAAGCCATCCAAGTTACATATTTTTCATTTTGGTTAATTACAATTACATTGGACCCAGTCTCAATCCAAACTTTAGCGCCGCAGCTTAGAGGCTTATCTGGACTATAGATTACTCTGCAGGGACCTTGGATCTCTACTTCATGACCGTAGTTATTTTCTTTGTAAGTTTTAACCGTGATCACCGGTTCACGTTGGCCGGTCTTTGCATTGCTTTTTATAATATGCTGGTTAATATGTATGTATTTTTTCATTTATTTCTCCTGTATGTTAACTTATTATATAGTACTTAATTGTGTTCATATTAAGGCTTGCCGCTTGAAGCTTGCCGCTTGACGCTGCTCCCTGGCCCGTGGGCCGGGATCACTCTTCAGTGATCTCCTCGTGTGGTAATCTTGTTTCGTCCCATGGTCCGCCTGCATGAGCTGGTTTATCCTCGTCCCATACACCCTGGACCTCCGGGTGAGAAGCTACACTGTATCCAGCAGCCTGCAGGGCATTCTTAATCACCCACGCCGGATCCTGGATCCTATTAGGCTCTTCCTGCCATCTCCATTCAAATTTAACTTGTGCTTTCATTATCCCTCGCTCTTTGTTTTGTTGCGCTGTCTTCTTGATCTTTTTTTACCAGTCTCAAGATCTCTTCCATAGCATCGGCTATTCTTTTTAAGTTATCATTGGCTATATACAAATGACCGTTTGTTTCTTTTTCCATCTTATTTCTCCTTTATTGATTAAGTATACATCCTATATTATCCCGTAATCATTGTCAAATCTTTATTTAAAGTTATCCACACAACTACAGGTTGCATCGCTTGGAGCTTGCCGCTTGTAACTTGTAACTTCTAACTTTCAACTCCTGGTTGTACGGACCAGTTGGTGTAACCACGTAGGCGGGATTTTTATAACGCGTATTATTAAATCCTGCACCGCACGGTACTCGCGACCTATGTTATAGAGGTTGCCCTCAGTCTAAACACCATCCGATCTGGATCAGTCCGGTAGCGGAGGTTAATTCCCATATCACCGGTACTTCTTACAATATCCAAATTGCAACCTGGATATTCAACGCATCTGATCCCAGATCCATTAAAGGCCCATGAATAAATTCCTGGTACTTACATAATGGATCAGGGATCAGTAGCAGGTAAGACAAGAAACCTGCTATTGAAACCTACTTGCTTTTATTGGTGCAAGTCCCAAAAAGATTTATAGTTTTAAGAGCCGATAAATCTTTAAATGTGGGCTAAAGTTAATATAGGTGTTGACAATCTATTGTCAAGGGATAATATAGGATTAATTAAAATAAATAAATAACCAAAGGAAACATGACAAATAAAATAAGAATGAATACCGAGTTAAGAAACAAGTTGTTTAATAAAATTAAACACGTGTTTGAAAATGAAAGCACACAAGAAAGAGAAAGCTATCTACAAGCTAGAGAAAATGTTGATGTTCAATATAAGTCAGCATTTGAACTAGCCAAAGAAGTAGTTGAACGTGCTTATCCACCAGAAGATGTTGCAACTTTAAGAACATACAAAAAGAAATATGGCGACGCAGTTGATGTTGTAGCCAAAGACAAATGTTTTTATTTTGCACACAACGAAGCTGTTGATGATGACAATGACGCAGTTGAAACTAAATCACACTTTGATTTTGGTTTGTTTGGTAATCTAAATGGCGACGAGTATAATAGCAACGAAGGTAAAAAGTTTGCATATGCTTATTTAAGAGAAGACTTAAAAGCAATGGACTTAAATCCTGATATACTTGCACAGCAAGATAAAAACCAAGACAATCCACACAAGACAAAACACATGGAACTTAATGATAAAGCATTAGGTAGTAATGGTAATCGTAGATATAGTGATGATAATATAGGCATGACTAAATCTTTTAATGAACAATTCTATCTTGATGTCATTGGAACTAGCCATTGTCGTTCTCGTGCTATTGCTTGTACTCAAAATGAATACAAGCAACTTGAAGCGTGGAGAATATCCAAAGGTCAATTAGTTGCTACTCATCAAACGTGGGTTGATAGTATAACCAAACAATGCGACCAATTAAAAATTGGATTGAAAGCATATAGATACTTAAGTGAAGCAATAGAACTTGCAACAGAACTAGGTATTGAAGTTGAGGAAAGTGAGTTGATTAGAACTAACTCAACAGGCTTAACAATCTACAATCCTAAAAATCTTGCTGATTTAATTAAAGGTCTAAAGAATAACAGACCTTTAACAACAGCACAGAAGATAGAAGCACGAAAACAATATGAACAAAGCGTAAATTAACATTTGACAAGCCTATCCTATTAATGATAGGATAGGCTATAACAAACATACAGGAGAAATAACATGGAAATAAATAAACAATTCACAATCACTTACTACTCAAATAAAGACAGTAAGCATATTACAAGACGTGGTCAATGGACTGATAAGTGTAAATATTGGACTAGTAAAGTTGGAAATAGTTTGATAACTTATTTTGATATGGACGCACAAGGTTATAGAACTGCCAAAGGCAGTTGGAAAGTGAGGTCATAATGTTGAAAGCATTTTACTTTGCATTGCATTTTGCAATGATATTCTTAGGTGTAATAATTGCTATCCACATTCATATGTGGATAGGCTTAGCAATATTTGGTTTATTCACAATTAAATTTATGTTAATGTTACCGGACTTAAATGAAAGGACAGAGATATAATGGAGTATGTTTTAATAATAATGATAGTACTAATAATAACAATTAGAATATGGAGTGATAAATAATGACACAATTAAATGATGAACACTTTGAAATAATAGAGAAAAACAAAATAGAACGATATGAACGACAGAAACTAACTTACCTAGAAGATAGAATAGATATGGTGGAGAAAGCACTCGAGAGCCATGCAAAAATCTTAGCTAGATTTCAAATGACTGAGGGAGATAACTCATGAGTAGTTATGTATGGTGCCATGGACCAACTTGCCACACTTCAAACACTCAAGATAGAATAAGAGGTGTCAAGGGTAGCAAGGTTTTAAGAACTCGTAAGGTTGCATGCTCTCAATGGAATAGAAATAGTATGTATTCTTATTTTTGTAGTAATGGTTGTTATAATGATTTTGCTAATAAACATATAGAACAAGTCATAGCCATTGCACCGAGGACCGAGGCTCTTGAAACACCTATAGATGTAATCAAGGAACAAAGGACCGATTGGAGTGGCAGTTCATATACAGAAACAAAGATAGTAAGGGTTGACAACAATGGTGGATAGTATAGGATAGTTATATATTAATCAATACAGGAGAAATAATATGACAAGAACAATTAAAGCCGAGTACATGCCAGGAGGTGAGAGACGTCAAGAGATGTTAGACAAAGCAATTGACTACATCAAGACACCTGGACAAACTCAACAGATCAAACATGAGTTCTGTTTAACATATCTTAGAATGACAGAGACCGAGTATCTTGAAGCGCTTAACTCGGCGACCAATGGCGCAATGGTCAAGGATCTTTGGAATTAATAACAGTTGACATAACTATCCTATTAATGATAGGATAGTTATATATTAATC